>SCPN01001514.1_pt1 | contig 170557 bp, 161 predicted proteins | sample 6106831 | NCBI WGS metagenome assembly SCPN01 (sample SAMN10720447, study PRJNA508395) | human gut metagenome | isolation source: Participant 1, 0 month | reverse complement strand
AAGGAACTTATGAATTTAAGAAAATCTATTTTAGCACTTTCAGTAGTAGCTGGAATTGTAGCTGCTCCAATGACTGTATTTGTTGCCTCATACTCATATAGTTGGGGTTCTCCCCAGTACTATGGATATGAAGATGAAATGCCTGGTATATATGATGACTGGGATAAATGTGCGACACGTCATGTATATAATTACAAACAATGTTTAATTTGTGGAAGTAAGCATTTATGAAGTTGAGACGATTGAAATGTCTCACAAAGGGTGAATGGTGCATGTGTATATTGCAACAAAGGTTACGCGAAAGAGATAAATTAACATAGTATCATTACCGGCAAGTTTATAATCAAAAAATAGAAAGCATTGAGAATATTTCATAATTTCTTGAAAGTACTCAGTGCTTTGATAATATGAAAGGAGAAATAAATGCAAAAAAAACAACTTTCTGTATTAGTACTAATTATTTTATGCTTTTTATTAGGATGTAACAGAGAAAACACCAAAAGATGAATCTCAACAAAATTATGAAGATGAATCTAATATTTCTAAAACAAATGGAGAAGAACTTGTAAATATAAACAGTGAATTGTTAGGTTCGACTCCTTTTGATATCCAAATCGATAAAACAGCATTGCAGACTAGAAAAGAAACAGAAACAGAAGTTACAATAAAGACAAATTTAACAGACTGGGGTTATAATTGTTTCTTCTGAAAAGGGAAAATATCTGATATAAATAAAAATTCATTCATATATATAGCACCTAAAGATGAGAGGGATGATACTATAAAAATACAATTATCGGACTATGAAAATGGCATATGAATATACAATTCCAATTTATTTTTGCGGGAAACAATGAACATTCTTTTAGATAAATTCAAGGAAAATCTTCAAGATTACCTAATAGTTAGTAAAGAGTCGATAGACTAAAGTACCACCATCCTCTTTATTTCAACTGAATATCCATCCCGCCGCACCGCAGCGTACATACGAAGCAGTAAATCCGAAAAGATTTGCTGCTTTTTGCGTCCATTTTGGCATTCCAAAAGTTCCGTATTAGACAGTGAAACCAAAAAGGCTGCCATTTTTCAGACAGCGGGCAAAACGCAGCCTGAAACGCCTTATTGTCGGGAAAGACCGAGCCGCCGAAAAGTTCTTGCCGGAAAGTCCGTCCATTCTGCTCTTTGTGGTTTGTGGAGGGGGAAAAACGCCAGCCCGCAGCCTTTTATAAAAAAAGCTGGTTATAGATTTTCTGAAAAAGTGGCAGTAGCAAGTGAACGGCAGGCCGGCAGTTTCTTAGAGCAAGATTCTACCGAGGTGCCAAAATTCGCTTATCGCTCATTTTGCCCCTGTGGATCTTGTTGGGGAGTGCCTTCCCAAACCCTGCTTATGCGGTTTGCGCCGCTGAAAACCCCAAAATATTTTTCGGATTTTTCAAAACAGTTCCGCTTCACACCCTGTTTTTCCCATTAGTGAGAGGACACCACGCACAGAAAGGAGGTCAACCACCTATGAAACGATACAACACGCCGCACCGCAGCCGGGTAGTCAAAACACGCATGACCGAGGAAGAATACGCCGAGTTTGCCCAGCGGCTTCTGCTTACCACATGAGCCAAGCCGAGTTTATCCGGCGAAGCCATAACCGGGGCAGCCATACGCCCCATCATAACCGTTTCCCCCATCAATGACGAGCTGCTTGCCGCTGTCGGGAAGCTGACCGCCGAATACGGGAGGATCGGCGGCAACTTAAACCAGATAGCCCGGACGCTGAACGAGTGGCACAGTCCCTATCCGCAGCTTGCCGGGGAGGTAAGGCGGCGGTTTTGCTGCCCTAAAGTTTTAAGTCTTGCAGAAAGTGGGTGACGCTGTTGGCAACATTCAAACATATCAGCTCTAAAAACGCCGACTATGGCGCAGCGGAAGCCTATCTCACATTTGAGCATGACGAGTTTACCATGAAAGCCACCCTTGATGAAAACGGGCGGCTGATACCGAGGGAGGATTACCGCATTTCTTCCCTCAACTGCGGGGGCGAGGATTTCGCTGTTGCCTGTATGCGAGCCAATCTCCGCTATGAGAAAAACAAAACGGGAAGATGTGAAAAGCCACCACTATATCATCAGCTTTGACCCACGGACGGGACAGACAACGGCTTGACGTAGACCGGGCGCAGGAGCTGGGCGAGCAGTTCTGCAAGGAGCATTTCCCCGGACACCAAGCCCTAATCTGCACCCACCCGGACGGGCATAACCACAGCGGGAATATCCATGTGCATATCGTCATCAACTCCCTGCGGATTTACGAAGTCCCGCTTCTGCCCTACATGGACAGACCAGCCGACACGCTGGAGGGCTGCAAGCACCGCTGCACCAACGCCGCTATGGAATATTTCAAGAGCGAAGTCATGGAAATGTGCCACCGGGAGGGGCTTTACCAAATCGACCTCTTGAACGGCAGCAAGGAACGGATAACCGAACGGGAATACTGGCGGTAAAGCAGCTTGCCCTTGACAAAGAGAACGCCGCCAGAGAAGCCGCCGGACAGCCGACCAAGCCCACCAAGTTTGAAACGGACAAGGCGAAGCTGCGCCGGACGATACGGCAGGCACTTTCCAAGCTGGCAGCTTTGACGAGTTTTCCCCTTTGCTGCGGGAGGGTGTGACCGTCAGGGAGAGCGGGGCGGCTTTCCTACCTCACGCCGGACAGGACAAAGCCTATCACAGCCCGAAAGCTGGGGACGATTTTGACAAGGCTGCTGTCCCGCCCTGCTCACGCAGAACGCCCACAGAGCTGCCGAACAGACCAAAGCCATACCCGAATCCTGCCGCAGTTAAAAGCCGTTACAAGGGGAAAAGCTGCAAAACCACCCCGGCAGACAACACCTTGCAGCGCATGGTTGACCGGGAAGCCAAGCGAGCCGAGGGCAAGGGCGTGGGCTATGACCGCTGGGCGGCAAAGCACAACCTAAAGCAAATGGCAGCTACCGTTACCGCCTATCAGCAGTACGGCTTTTCCTCCCCGGAGGAACTGGACGAAGCCTGTTCTGCCGCCTATGCCGCCATGCAGGAAAGCCTTGCGTGGTTGGAAGCAGGTGGAAAAGACGCTGAACGGGAAAAGGAGCTGCAACGGCAGGTGCTTGCCTATTCCAAGACCCTGTCCGGGACGGGCTGAAACAGCAGAAAACGCCAAAGCAAAAGCAGCCTACCGTCAGAAGCATGAAAGTGACTTTATCATAGCAGACGCAGCCGCCCGCTATTTCAGGAGAACGGCATTTAAGCTGCCGAGCTATAAATCCCTGCAAGCAGAGATTGAAAGCCTTAACAAAGAGAAAACAGCGGCTAAACGATTACCGGGCAAAACGGAGGAGTACCGCCGCTTGCAGACTGTCAAGGGCAATATCGACCAGATTTTACGCCGGAGCGAGCCGCAGCGCAGAAAGGAGCAGAGCCATGAACGGTAATATCCCCCGCATGGACTACCGCCAGTACCGGGCAGCCCGCCGCCTTGTGCATGAGTGCTGCAACTATGACAGCGGGAACTGCCTGCTGTTGGAGGACGGCGAGCCTTGCGTGTGTGTACAGAGTATCAGCTATTCGCTGCTCTGCCGCTGGTTTACCGCCGCTGTCCTGCCCCTTGATGAAGCACTGGAAGCCGCCCTCTTGCGCCGGGAAGCTGGAAACGCTGCGCTGTCTGGCGGGCGTTCTTCTTCCCAAAATCCAACTGGGAAATACTGCCGGACTGCGCCGGACGCATGAAGCGGATAAACGCCGCCAAACGGAAGCGGAAACAAAGGGAGAAATGTCACGCTTTAGGGCATTTCAAACCCGCATAAATCAAGGCTTTTTTGGAGGGTGTCAAAGGGTGCGTGATACATTTATCCTTTTTCCCCCTTACCGAAAACGCCCCCTAAAAGCGTAACAGAACCCACAGACAGACACCACAAGGAGGTGAACCCTATCGCTGATTATATGACCGCAGGAACGGAGCTGCCCGCTTACCTGCTTTACCCCGTTTCCTGCTGGAAACAGACCTATCCCACACCGCAAGAGAGTTATATGCGCTGCTGTTAGACCGTTCCACCCTTTCGCAGAAGAACGGCTGGCAGGACAGCGAGGGACGGACATACATTGTCTACCCCATAGCAGAGATAGCGGAAATGCTGGATAAAGGCTGCACCACCATAAAGGGCGCACTGAACGAACTGGACGCTGCCGGGCTGCTGGAACGCAGACGGACGGGCTTTTGCCGCCAACCGTCTGTATGTGAAAGTGCCGCCTATCCCAGTGGTACAGTTTTTCGACCAACTGACGGACGGAAAACCGCCCCTCATAGGGCGGGAAACCGACCAACTGACAGCCGGAAAACTGACCTTATGACGGTCGGAAAACCGTCCCCTAACCAAACTAATATAAACAACCTAATAGAGAGCCAAACAAAAGGAGCGAGTGAGGGGCAGCCCCCCGCCGCTTATGGCAGATATAAAAATGTATTTCTTTCTGACACAGAACGTTTGAGCTGGAACAGGACTTCCCGGCAAATGGGAGTATTACCTTGACCGGCTTTCCTGCCATCGCTTCCACCGGGAAGCAGTACCAGAGCCATGCAGCCACCATTTACAAGTGGGCGCAGGAGGACGCTGCCAAAGAGAAGCCAAAGAAAGGCATACCGGACTATTCATTCAAGGAGGAAAGCCTATGACCGATACAATCCACAACACCATACTGCCTATGACCGACACCACAGCCGAGCCGGAGGATTTACACCGAGGACGGGCTTTATACTGCGGCAAATGCCGGAAACCCAAAGAAGCCTATTTCCCGGAGGGCAAGACCTTTTTCGGGCGTGACCGCCACCCGTCAGAGTGCGACTGCCAGCGGGCAGCCCGTAAGGAACGGGAAGCCGCCGAGAAGCGGCGCAGCCACCTTGAAACGGTGGAACGGCTGAAACGGCAGGGCTTTACAGACAAGACCATGCAGGACTGGTTTTGCCAACGATAACGGCAGCTGCCCGCAGATGAAGAACGCCGCCGGATATGTGGCACGCTGGGAACAGATAAAGGACGGGAACTACTGCTCTGTGGCAGGGTAGGCACTGGGAAAAGCTATTTTGCCGGGTGTATTGCAAACGCCCTCATGGAGCAGGAAGTCCCTGGTGCGTATGACAAACTTTGCAGCAATATTAAACGACCTTGCCGCCAGCTTTGCGGGCAGGAACGAATATATTTCCCGCCTTTGCAGCTCTGCTCATCATTGACGATTTTGGAATGGAGCGTGGCACAGAATACGGTCTGGAACAGGTCTACAATGTGATTGACAGCCGCTACCGGAGCAGGAAGCCGCTGATTGTGACGACCAACCTCACGCTGGAGGAATTGCAGCACCTGGAGGACACCGCCCACGCCCGGATTTATGACCGCCTGCTTGAAATGTGTTCCCCTCTGCTTTACCGGGGAGAATTTGAGGAAAGCCGCACAGGGAAAATGGAACAGCTGAAACGGCTGCTTGCCGGAAAGGAGATTTGCCTATGACCGACACCCAGAGAAACAAACGCCCTGCCCGCCGCCCGGACTGCGTGACCGAAACGAGGATAGGCAACACAATCCTTGTGGTGTCTGGCTTTTCAAGGAGGGCGACCGACACCGCCGCTGACAAGATGATGAAAGTGCTGGAAGCAGCCGCCGCCGGATATTTGACCTGTGATAAGCCTGATTGAAAAACCGTCATTTTTACCGACCGTAAAGAAGCAGATTTGACGCTTTTGCCGCTATACAGACAGCCGCCCCATGTGGTACAATCAAGGTACGGAATAGGGCTGGCTGTCGGAAACGGAGGAATTTATGTTAAGACAGACCACCCAGCAACTCATTACCGCCCTTTACCCAAGACTGTCCCATGAGGACGAGCTGCAAGGCGAGAGCAATTCCATTTCCAACCAAAGAGGATTTTGGAAACCTATGCCAAACAGAATGGATTTTCTAATCTGCGCTGGTACACCGACGACGGTTATTCCGGTGCGAACTTTCAAAGACCCGGATTTCAAGCCATGCTTGCAGACATTGAAGCAGGGAAAGTCGGACAGTTATCGTCAAGGATATGTCGAGGTTAGGGCGAAACTACTTACAGGTGGGAATGTACAGAAATGATTTTCCCACAGAAAGGTGTCCGCTTCATCGCTATCAATGACGGAGGGACAGCGCACAGGGGAAATGATTTTGCCCCGCTGCGGAACATTTTAACGAATGGCTGTGAGAGATACGAGCAAGAAAATCAAGGCAGTAAAACGCTCTAAGGGCATGAGCGGCAAGCCCATTACCAGCCAGCCCGTCTATGGCTACCCTCATGGACGAGGACGAAAACTTTATCATTGACGAGGAAGCCGCCCCGGTGGTACGGCAGATTTACAGCCTTTGCCTTGCCGGGAACGGTCCGACCAAGATAGCCCGTATGCTGACCGAGCAGCAAACCCCACGCCGGGGACGACGGAACACCGCAGGACGGGCAGCACCCGCCGCTACCACCCCGGCTACGAGTGCAAGTGGGCGACCAATACCGCGGTTCATCTGCTGGAAACCGGGAATATACGGGCTGTCTGGTAAACTTTAAGACCGAGAAGCCGTCCTACAAGCTGAAACACAGCATAGAAAATCCCCCGGAAAAGCAGGCGGTTTTTGAGAACCACCATGAGCCTATCATTGACCGGGAAACGTGGGAACGGGTGCAGGAGTTACGCAAGCAGCGCAAACGCCCCAACCGTTATGACGAAGTGGGCTTGTTCTCCGGCATACTTTTTTGTGCCGACTGCGGCAGCGTCATGTACCAGCAGCGATACCAGACGGACAAGCGCAAGCAGGACTGTTATATCTGCGGAAGCTACAAGAAACGCACCGCCGACTGCACAGCGCACTTTATCCGCACTGACCTCTTGACCGCTGGCGTACTCCAATCTGCGGAAAGTTACCAGCTATGCGGCAAAGCATGAAGCCCGGTTTATGAAGCTTTTAATCGAGCAGAATGAGGACGGGGACAGACGCAGGAACGCCGCCAAGAAAAAGGAGCTGGAAGCCGCCGAGAAACGCATAGCCGAGTTATCTGCTATCTTCAAGCGGCTGTATGAGGACAGCGTAACCGGGCGCATATCGGACGAGCGTTTCACAGAGCTGTCGGCAGACTATGAAGCCGAGCAGAAAGAACTGAAAGAACGTGCCGCCAGACTGCGGGAAGAACTTTCCAAAGCGCAGGAAGCCACCGCAAACGCTGAAAAGTTTATGAATGTGGTACGCAGGCACACTACCATTGAAGAACTTACCCCTACTCTGCTGCGGGAGTTTGTGGAGAAAATCGTTGTCCATGAAAGCGTTGCCCTTGACGGGAAACGCCGGGGCAAGTTACGCAGACAGGAAATCGAAATCTATTATTCTTTTGTCGGCAAGGTAGAACTGCCCGACACCTAACCGCCCGACCTATCCGACATACCTCATGTGCCGGATAGGAACGGCAAAATTTTTTACACTTCTATTACTTCTTTATCACACATAAGCAAATTTTCCGGAAATATTGTAGCTAATAGTTATTTAAACCGTTGTATTTGTTTAAAAATCAAAATATTTCTAATGAGTCTTCCGCATCTACCCACATTTGTAGATTCCCATCAAGATATAACCTTGCATATTCAAGAGGGTCATCAATGGCGAGTGCGTTTAATGCACAGTCTGATCCAGGTGTAGTCTTTAAATTCTTTTCAGCTTCCCAGCAGTCAAATGAAGTATTATACTGGCACTGTATAAACATCAATACTGTTGCACTGTGGATTGTATTCTGCAAATATTGTTCTCATCGTATCCCATCTCCTTATGATTCAATCGATCATTAATTGTAAAAATTAAGAGGCATTCCAATCAGTTCACCATGTCAGTTTTATTTTGTGTTATACTATTTTATATAATTTTTTTGCCCTTGTATTTTCCCTTATCAGAGTTCGTAAACACTGGTGGGACGATATAACACAAGGGAAACAATAAGGGAAAGCTCGCCTGTGATAAATTCAGTGTTTTCAAGGGTTTGCGGAGAATTTAACAACAAGATATAACAGTTATTAAATTTCTTAAAACAGGTGAAATCTCAATCGGAATTTGTGGAGGATAACTATTGTGGATAAAGCAGTTATTTATATACATGGAAAAGGTGGTAATGCTAAAGAAGCTATTCATTACAAACCGCTCTTTAGTAATTGTGAAGTGATTGGTCTCGACTATACTGCACAGTTTCCATGGGAAGCAAAAGAAGAATTTCCATTACTTTTTAATTCAATTTATAGAAACTACAAGACTGTTGAAGTAATTGCCAATAGCATTGGAGCGTATTTTGCTATCAATGCCTTATCAAATCAGCAAATAGAGAAAGCATATTTTATTTCGCCCGTTGTAGATATGGAAAGGCTTATTGCTGATATGATGATTTGGGCAAATGTTACAGAGGATGAACTCAAAGAGAAAAAAGAAATTCAGACAACCTTTGGAGAGACCCTTTCATGGGATTATCTTTGCTATGCAAGAGAAAATCCTATTATATGGGAAATCCCAACGCACATTTTGTATGGTGAAAAAGATAATCTTACCGCTTATGGAACGATATTTGAATTTGTACAGAGGACTAATTCAACACTTTCTATTATGAAAAATGGAGAGCATTGGTTTCATACAGATGAACAAATGAAATTTCTTGATGAATGGATAATAAAATCTTCCAAATAAATTCAAGTTTAAAAAATTGAGAAATCGTAAAATTGAAGAAAAAGAATGCACAGTTCTTAGCATATCGGGAACTGTGCATTTCTGTAAATAAATACTTTTAATTAGCCGATTACGGCATCCTCTGCTGTAAAATGTTCCAGAGAATTTTCTTTTACCTGAATGCAGATATAAGTAATTCCGGAAATATCGGATGCAAAAAACTGACGCTTTGCAGCAGGTGCGATTTTTAGCCAGTCTCCAGTTGAAAGACTGATTTCTTCTCCATCAATTATGGCTTTGCCGTTACCTGAAAGAATTCCATAGATTTCTTCATTTTCTTTATGAGAATGAACAAATGGGACATTTGCTCCTGCCGGTAGTTTGTTCAAACTGATTTCTGCACCTGTTAAAGACAACTTTTCATGCAACTCAATTCGGCTTTCCTTTCCAATAGTTGTTTTTGTGTAATTTGCCATAATAATACCTCCATGGTTAATTTGTAATTTCTGGTTGTTTGGTATTAGTATAGTGTGAGACACATACAAAAACAAGTACGTACCTTTTTGTAACTGTACACTCAAAATTGAATGTGTTACAATAGACTCGAGGCGAATTATGCGAGCAAAGAAGAATTACCGAATGCCCAGTTGCAACAGCAGTATCTCTCATCGGAGGAAAATGGAAACTGCTGATTTTGCGTAACTTGAAAGAGCGTCCATGGAGATTCAATGAGCTACAACGAAGTATAGACGGTATTTCACAAAAGGTTTTGACAGATAGTTTAAGACAAATGATGAGTGATGGGCTGGCATATCGCCACGATTACCATGAGCAGCCACCGAGAGTTGAATACGGCTTAACTGAACTCGGAACAAAATGCTTCCAATTGTTAATTCACTTGGCTGACTTTGGTAACTACTATAAATCAATTATTGAACAGAATTAAGGACGTTAGTATTTGAAAAGATCGAACAATTCCAGTTTGAAGAATTGAAAAAACGGAATTTACCTATTAAGACATATAAACTCTTGACAATAAAACTCCTATATAGTATGTTTTTAATAAACTACTATATAGGAGCTTTTGTATGGAAATGAATGGAGGATTTCTTGTCACCAAAATAAAACAGCTTGGCTTTAATCGGATTTTTGAGAAGATTCTCAGCGAAAAAATATCGATGCGTTTAATGGCCCAGGGACGTATTCTTTATGTGCTGTGGCAGGAGGATGGTATCTCAACTCAGGTCACTCTCGACTAAATGCGGATTAGCGATAACATCTCTTACTACGATGCTGGAAAGAATGGAAAATCATATTGATACGCGTTCAGTCTGAAACGGACAAAAGGAAAACACCCTGTTTCTGACTGAGAGCCATGCCTTAAGGGCGATGAGTACGATCTGTATCTGATGAGATGGGCAGTATTTACTTCACGCTCTTTTCAGAGGAAGAAATTACCCGGTTTGAGGGAATGCCCTCGGACCGCACTGGGTAAGAATCGAGGATGGCAGTCGAGTATTTGTATCAAAGATCGATTCAGAACATGAATATCGTCATCGGCTGCACAGTGGGTGTACATATTGCTATGCCCGCAAACAACGTGAAACGCTGGGCATATGATTGATGACTTCTGCTGACCCTGAATTCTTTCCGAGTAAGCTCAAGATGATGGAAAGAAACGTCCGCAGAACTTCTTCTTACCGGGATGAGCGATCTCTCCGGATGGAAGCCGGAATGGAGAGAAGGTATTTGCAAAGATCCGTGAAAATCCACAGCATCAGTTCCTGTTCCTTACCAAGCGACCTGATTTGCTGGATTTTGATACCGATCTGAAAACGCATGGTTTGGCGTTACGGTGACGAGGAAAGCAGAACTGTGGCGTATCGACGCCCTTCGGAAAAACGTCAGAGCAAAACATTACCATGTTACCTTTGAGCCGTTATTCGACGATCCCGGCACAGTTGACCTTTCCGGAATCAATTGGATCGTTGTCGGCACCATGACCGGAGTTCAGAGCAGGAAGATTCATACGGAGCCGGAATGGGCATGGTCTCTGCACCAGGCATAAGCTCCGGCATTCCGGTGTTTATGAAGGAAGACCTTGTCCCTATCATAGAGGATGAAAATATGATTCAGGAAATGCCGGAAGAATTTAACAACACTTTGCAAGAATTCTCCCATCCTCTCTAGGTGGTGAGATGAATTGCCTTTTGGGAAAATTATGCAATATCTGGCATATTAAAACTGCGCATATCTGTGCACATGAATGAAAACAAATACAGAAGAACAAATGTTCTGAAAAGCATAGACAAACAAGTGTTCCTGTGTTATAATATAATCAGTCGAAAGTAAAAAGAAAGGCTGATTTTATGAGAAAATTGGACAGTAATGCACATTCAGTGTTTCTACTCTATTATCATTTGATTCTGGTTATAAAATATCGAAAAAAGATACTGACGAATCCTGTTTCTGAGCGTGCCCGGGAGATTTTTGAATATATCGCTCCGAAGTATCATGTTACATTAGAGGAATGGAATCATGATCGGGATCATGTTCATATCATGTTCCGGGCCCATCCGAAATCGGAACTCAGCAAATTTATCAATGCGTATAAAAGCGCAAGCAGCCGATTGATTAAAAAAGAGTATCCGGAGATTCGGCAGAAGCTTTGGAAAGAAATGTTCTGGAGCCAGAGTTTTTGCCTGTTAAGTGCTGGTGGTGCACCCATTGAGGTTATCCGCCAGTACATAGAAACACAGGGAGAAAATAAGAGTGAACATCGTGTACCGTTTTCGGATTTACCCGAATAAATCTCAAAAAGAATTATTTGCAAGGACATTTGGTTGTGTGCGTTTCGTGTATAACCGGATGCTGGCAGAGAAGATAGAATATTATGAGAAAACCGGAAAAGTATTAAAGGTTACGCCTGCAAAGTATAAGGCAGAGTTTCCGTGGCTGAAGGAGGTAGACAGTCTGGCATTGTGTAATGCACAGCTGCATCTGCAGACAGCCTATAAGAACTTCTTTCGGGATTCTTCGGTTGGTTTTCCGAAGTTCAAGTCAAAAAAGAATCCGGTAAGAAGTTATACGACAAACTGCGTAAATGGAAATATTACTTTGCAGAGTGGTAAACTGAAACTTCCGAAAGCAGGTTGGATCCGCATAAAACAGCATCGGAGTATCGATGATAGTTATACTTTGAAGGGCGCCACCGTCAGCCAGGAAGCAGATGACAAATATTATGTATCATTACTGTATGCGGCAGAAAAACCGGAACATAAAATCAGGCCAGTAAAAACCGCAATCGGGCTTGATTTTTCCATGAATGAATTGTATGTAGATTCCACTGGAACTCATGCAGATTATCCTCATTTTTTCCGAAAATCCCAGGAAAAACTTGCAAGGGAGCAGCGCAGGTTGAGTCATTGCAAAAAGGGGAGTAGCCGTTACATGAAACAGAAAAAGAAAATAGCCAGACTCCATGCTCATATTGCACGTCAGCGGAAAGATTATCTGCACAAGGAATCCAGAAAGATAACCAATTTTTATGATCTTGTGTGCATAGAATCTTTGAACATGAAAGAAATGAGCCAGGATTCAAGGTTTGGAAAGAGTGTTCATGATAATGGATGGGGAATGTTTACTGATTTTCTTTCCTACAAATTAGAACGTGCCGGTAAGAAACTGGTTCGTATCGATAAGTGGTATCCCAGTTCAAAAATCTGCAGCTGCTGCGGAAAACTCAAAAAAGGAGCTGAAACTGGAAGACCGTATGTATAGCTGCACTTGCGGAAATCAGATGAATCGTGATGAGAATGCAGCTATCAATATTTGCAGAGAAGGCTTGAGAATATTGGGAGTTGAACTTGATGCAGAAAGAAAAATCTCCTGATTTTCCCCAAAGAACATAGATTTTGTTTGGGACTGCGTAGATACGAAACAGTTCCGCTCATAATAACAGAACCGTGGGACACACGGGGATAGCTCGCCTATGCTTTGCCCAATAGGGCAATCGAACGAGAAGCCCCCACTTCAAGCGTTAGCTAAGTGGAGGGAGTATGTCACTAAAGTGTTAGAGGTACAGAAATCATGGAAGAAGTAATAAATGGAATCCTCATTCGTGAGGTGGAAACAAAGAACATCATGACTAAGTCTAGTCTGCCGGTAGGCGGTTACTCGGTCAATCCCTATGTGGGCTGTACACATGCCTGCAAGTATTGCTATGCTTCTTTTATGAAGCGCTTTACTGGGCACAAGGAGGAATGGGGCACTTTCCTTGATGTGAAGCATTGGTCGGAAATTAAAAATCCGAAGAAATATGCCGGACAGCGGGTGGTCATCGGTTCTGTGACAGATGGCTACAATCCACAGGAGGAGCAATTCGGGAATACCAGAAAACTTCTGGAGCAGCTAATCGGCAGTGACGCAGATATTCTGATCTGCACAAAGTCGGATCTTGTGGTACGGGATATTGATCTGCTGAAGAAGCTTGGACGTGTAACCGTTTCATGGTCGATCAACACACTAGATGAAAATTTCAAGAACGATATGGACTCTGCTTCGAGCATTGAGCGCCGTATCTCTGCTATGAAGCAGGTATATGAAGCCGGTATCCGTACAGTCTGTTTCGTATCCCCGGTATTCCCCGGTATCACGGATTTTGAAGCAATCTTTGAGCGGGTAAAGAATCAGTGCGATCTGTTCTGGCTCGAAAATCTCAATCTTCGAGGCGGTTTCAAAAAGACAATTATGGATTATATCGCCGGAAAATATCCTGATCTTGTACCACTTTACGACGAGATCTATAACAAGCATAACCGCAGCTACTTTGAAGCACTTGAAGTAAAAGCTGAGAAAATGGCTAAGAAGTATGATTGTGCCTTTGTGGATAATGAAATGCCTTATGGCAGAGTCCCGCAGGGACATCCGGTGATCGTAGATTATTTCTATCATGAGGAAATCCGTGGGACAGAGAATACCGGAAAAAGAAATCGCTAACTTCCAGCTTGGTTATAAGATCGGATTTATCAATGATGCTGAGATATGGTTACTCATGTTAAAATAACGCAATACCTCTGTTATATATATAATGAGGATGAAATAGACGAGTTGATTCTGCTGATACGCGATAGCTTTATGCTGGCTTTTACGGTTCTTAAAGATACACTTGTGAAGAAGCTGGAGGAAGCAGAAAGCGATTGGATGTAAAAAATCAGTCGATAACTCTGGGAGGAGTCCGCGGTGAAGGATAAAACAGTATATACATGTACATATAAATCAAAGTTAGGCGATATTCTGCTGGCGGCAGACGCGATCGGACTCACGGGTCTGTGGTTTGAGGGGCAGAAGTATTTTGCAAATACACTTCCAGACGGAGCTATTTCACAGGAATCCCTGATTTTAACCGAGGCAAAGAGATGGCTGGATATTTATTTTTCTGGCAAAGAACCGGACTTTATTCCGCCGCTGCATCCGACTGGCTCCGCATTTCGACAGGCGGTGTGGCAGATTTTATTGCAAATTCCGTATGGACAGACGACTACCTATGGGGAGATTGCAAAAAAGCTGGCGAAGATGCAGAATGCGTCCCATATGTCCGCGCAGGCGGTAGGCGGTGCAGTGGGGCATAATGAGGTCTCCATCATCATTCCATGTCACCGCGTAGTAGGAACGAATGGAAGCCTGACCGGGTATGCGGGTGGAATTGATAAGAAAGTGGAACTGCTTGCGCTGGAACATACCGATATGAGTCGTTTTTTTGCGCCGAAGAAAGGAACGGCGCTTTAGTCATTTAGGTGGAATTTTGACTGTGATATTAATTTTCATTTAATTATATCCGTGTAGTTTCTCATCTTCCGTAAGTTTGGAAAGTATCTCCTGCTTTTTCATATACGTAACAAATAGATTCATAAGTACTGTGTTCATAATATTACCCCCTCCACATTATGTTTCCTTGTTAACAAATTTGATAATAACGATATAGGATATTTTCATCAGAATATTTTCCTTATTTCAAGGATTGCGAAGTTTCACAGGCAGGCGGGGATGTTATTTACTGAAATCCAGATGGAATACAAGTGCCAGGACCGCTCCTGGAAGACGATGATTGTGCGTGCCTATTAGTTAAAAAACCATGGAAATCACTATTCGTACATTGTAACATATCGGTTTGATATCGCGGAGCGAGTAAAGATTGACAATTTCAAAATCCTGTCGTATACTTCTTTCAATCCCAAATGGGATTGAATGGGGAAGGTTATGGAATATAAAATACAAAAACTTTACGATCAGGTCAACCAGGCGATCATCCGCTGCCGTGGTGTATACTCGATGTGGGCAAAGAATAACAATGTGAGCTATAACCGGATGCTGGTGCTTTACACCATCCGCGAATTCGGATTCTGTACGCAAAAGCAGATCTGTGATTCGTATCTGCTTCCGCGGCAGACGGTGAACCATGTGATTTCAGAGATGAAAAAGGACGGATTCTTGTAGCGGATCTGGAAAAGAGCACCGGGAAGGAAAAGGCGCTTGTTTTGACGCCGGAGGGCGAACGGTATTCGGAAAAATTATTATATTCGTTAAGCCGGATGGAAGAACGGGCGGCGAAACGTCTGGGAGAGGACAAGATCCGCAGAATGACGGAACTGTTTATGGAGTATGACCAGATTCTGGAAGAGGCACTGGAGGAGACGGACGATGAAGAGTAAGGCGGGAACGGATACAGAATTTTTCCGGACGGAGAAAATTCCGAAGATATTGCTGCAAATCGCACCTCCGGTTATGCTGGCGCAGCTGATTCAGGCGATGTATAACATTGTGGACAGTTTTTTTGTGGGAAAATATTCCGAATCGGCGCTGACGGCGCTTTCGGTCATTTATCCGTTGCAGCTCATCATCATTGCGCTGGCGGTGGGAACCGGTGTGGGCGTGAATACCTACATGGCGCGCCTGTATGCACAGAAAATGCCGGGACAGGCGGAAGAAACAGCGGGAACAGGCACGCTTCTGGCGCTTGGAACCTGGTTTATATTTGCCATTTTCTCGATCTTCTGTATGCGTCCGTATGTCCTGACAAGTGCGAATACCCCGGAAGCGATCGAGAGTGCTGTTATTTACGGACAGATCGTCTGTATCGGCAGCATCGGGGCATTTCTGGAAGGAAACTGGACGAAGGTCCATCAGTCGCGGGGCAATATGCACCGTCCGATGGTCGCCCAGACCGTGGGGGCGCTGACGAATATCGTGCTTGACCCGATCCTGATTTTCGGACTCGGTCCGGTGCCGGAGCTGGGAGTCGCGGGTGCTGCCTATGCGACTGTCTGCGGACAGGTGGCGGCTGCGGTCATCACATCGTTTGGCGGGGTTGGCAGATTGCCAGAGCGCACAAAAATGCCGCTCTATATCAAGCAGATCTACTGGTTTGGCTACGCGTCGATTATTATGCAGGCATTATTTACAGTTTATATCGTGATCTTAAATGCGATCCTTGCCGGATTTTCAGATTCGGCAGTGACGGTGCTGGGGCTTTATTATAAAATGCAGACGTTTTTCTTTATCCCGCTGATGGGCTTGCAGACGTGTATCGTTCCGGTGCTCAGCTTTAACTATGCAACCAAGAGCTATGCGAGATGCCGGGAAATTATGCGGGACAGCTATGGATTTTCCTGTGTGTTTATGCTGGTCGGTGTGATCTGCTTCGTTTTCTTCCCGGTGCAGCTGCTCCGGTTTTTTTCAAAGAGCAGCGAGGTCATCGCGATCGGAAAAAATGCATTCCCTATCATCGGGGCAAGTTTTATTCCGGCGGTATTTTCACTGATGACCCCGGTCTTCTTCCAGGCGATCGGAAATGGAAAGATCAGCCTCTTTTTGTCCGTGATGCGCCAGATCTGCTGCCTGATTCCGATTTTCTGGCTGCTGTCGCTGATTGACCTGCGCTTTACCTGGTTTGCATTTCCGATCTCGGAAGTGCTGGTCGGTGTCACGGGAATCGTGCTTTATTACAAGGAAATCAAAAGAGACTTTGATAAGGGAGCAGCATGAGAAAGCACGTAAAAACATAGAAAATAGTTTCGTAGAAAATTTTTAAACGCTTTTAATGAATTGAAAAGGAACCGCCTGGGTCAGTCTATCAGCTGCATCAGGACGGTTCCTTTTTTGAAAGGAGAATGAATGTGACATAAAAAATTGAATGTATGCATTTCGTGTACGTATGAGGCATAATGCCTGTCAGACGAAATGGGTATTTCACCCTTATGCTACAAATGCGTACATCATCACATAATGGCACAGGCTTCCTCCCATGACAAACAGATGGAAAATCTCATGCGAACCGAAATTTTTATGCGTTGCATTGAAAATCGGCAGTTTTAATGCGTAGATAATGCCTCCAGCCGTATAGATGAGTCCGCCGGTCAGCAGCCAGAGAAATGCGCTTTTCGGAAGTGCCAGTACGATCTGACGGAACGCCAGCACGCAGATCCAGCCCATTGCGATGTAAACTAGCGAGGAGAACCACTTCGGGCAGTTGATCCAGAGCGCGTTGACGAGAATCCCGGCAATCGCGATACCCCAGACGAGCGTCAGAAGCCGGTAACCGGCGTTATTTCCAAGGACGATCAGGCAAACCGGTGTGTAAGTTCCGGCAATCAGGATGAAAATCATCATGTGGTCGATCTTACGCAGGATTTTATTAACGTGCTCGGAAATATTAAAGGTGTGGTAGGTCGTGCTGGCGGCATAGAGCAGAATCATGCTGACGATAAACACAGCCAACGCCGCAAGATGGCGCGAATCTGCTTCTCCAGCCGCTTTGTGAAGCAGCGGAACTGCCGCGATCAGCGCGCCGATCATCGCGATAAAATGCGTCAGCGCGCTTCCGGGATCCTTTACGTGGAATTTATGATGCTTTGTTTCAACGAGTTCCGTTGTGTCAGATGTATGTTTTGACTAGAAATCATAGGATAACCTCCTTTGCCGTAATCTCAATAAAGTAATTGTAAATATGATATGTAGTATTTAAAACTACATAGAATGTTTTATATACTATACATCTTTTCTGAAAAATATGCAAGAGGGAATGGGATATGTTATAATATAATATATGAACAGTAACGAAAGGTTTTCACGTTTCGTGTGAGTTGGCAATAAATATATGCAATGGTTTGTATATGAAAATTTTAAAGGTAGAAGAGAAAAAAGGCTCGTAGATGATTTGAGAAGTTAAAATGCTCGGGAATCCATGGATGAAGTAGAGAGGAAATCGGTTATGTTAGATATATTATACGAAGATAAAGATATTTTAGTTGTGGTCAAACCAGCCGGAGTTGAGTCGCAGACATCGAGACGCCTGGAGCCGGATATGGTCAGCGAGATAAAAAATTATCTCCACCGGAAGGTGCAGGAGACGAAAAAGTTATCCACAGGATTATCCCCAAAAGCGTCCACAGCCCCGGTGGATCCGTATGTTGGAGTTATCCACCGACTGGACAAGCCGGTGCGCGGTGTGATGGTATATGCCAAGAACCTGAAAGCGGCAGCGCACTTAAGCCGTCAGGTACAGGAGGGAAAATTGGAGAAAATCTATCAGGCGCTCGTATGTGGAAAACCTGTGGATAATGTGGGTAAGTACGTGGATTATCTGTTGAAAGACGGGAAAACGAATACCAGCCGGATTGTGGATAAGTCGGTCGCCGGTGCGAAACGGGCAGAGCTGGAATATCAGATATTAGAAAAAGAACAGGAAGACGGCACCGTGCGTTCACTGGTGGAAATTCATCTTCACACAGGACGCCACCATCAGATACGCGTACAGTTTGCCGCGCATGGGACACCGCTCATGGGAGATACCAAGTATGGCGCACCAGCGGCTGCTTCCGTGGGACGTGCCCGCCGGGAACCGCTGGCGCTGTGCGCGGTTCGTTTATCGTTCCTTCGACCCGGTGACGGGAAAAAGAATGGAGTTTTCCACCAAACCGCAATTTGTTCTGTGAGCGAACTTTTCTATAAGTCAAGAAAATAAAAGATCAAGGGTGAATAGAAGGTAAGACGTGTATATTTTTATCCAGCCTGCCCATACTAGAGTGTGTACAAAGGAAGTACGAATCATAAATGGGCAAAGTCCATGGGTAAGCCCCGGAGCGACTAAAGAGGGCTTACAAAAGAGACCGCAGGAGCCGGGAGAAGCGGGAGCTGACACTGGTTTCCTGTGGTTTTCGTTGCCATACATCCGGAAAAAGGGCGTGTAGGTTTAAGGAAAAGACGTTTGTTTGAATGGATGTCTGTAGAAATCATAGAACCATAACGGTGTATGGCATAAAGAAAAATCGGGAAGGTGGAGCAGACAGATGGCACTCAGCAGAAAACAGAAAAAGCATTTCTCACAGTAGCAGTCACGGCGGGCGTGTATTTGAGTTTCCGTTACCTGCTGCCGCTTATATTCCCATTTCTGGCAGCGTATCTGATGGCGCTGCTTCTCCAGCCATCGGCAGCATTTCTCGAAAAACGGCTGCGAATCTCCTTCCGCGGGCGCATGATCGGCGTTCCCATCGGTATGATCGGAGGCGTGGAGCTGATTTTGCTGAGCATTTTTCTGGTCGGTCTGCTGGCAGCAGGGGGACGGCGTTTCACGGAGGAGCTGGAACACTTTTTAGAAGAGCTTCCAGGACGGATGGAGGAATTGTCACTGCTCGGACAGCAATTTGAACAGTCGATCGAGCGAGTCCTTCATCTGCCTGCCGGTAAAATCGGGCAGCTCTTTCGCGGAACAGGCTTGCAGGGCGGTGGACAGGTCAAGGAGATCCTGCTGCCGCAGCTCCTTCAGAAATCAGTTCCTGCTGCGGCGGGGATTGTGCGCGCGGTTATTGTGGTTGTTTTATTTTTCATTGCCTCGATTTTGAGTTTACAGGAGATGGACGAACTGCGCCGGAGGCGGTTTGATTCGATGTTTCACCGCGAATTTTTCCTGCTCGGCAGGCGCCTTGCGGTGACAGGAAGCGCATGGCTGAAAACCCAGTCGGTCATTTTCCTGATGACTTCGGCATTTTCGATGGCGGGGCTTTTGCTGATTGGAAATCCATATTATATTCTGGGCGGAATCGGAATCGGGGTTCTGGATGCCCTGCCGATCTTCGGCGCAGGGACGGCGCTGGTGCCGTGGAGTCTTTTTCTCCTGTTTAAGCGGGAGTGGGGACACGCGCTGATTCTCTTTGGTCTGTATCTGCTTTGTTATTTTCTGCGTGAGTTCACGGAGGCGCACCTGATGGGGAAGAAAATGGGGCTGTCGCCGCTTGAAACGCTGGCGGCGATCTATGTGGGCTTGCAGCTGTTCAGTCTGTTTGGATTTCTGCTGGGTCCGATTGGGCTGTTGATTATTAAGGATTTTGTGGAGGAGTATGGGGAAGCGGACGAAGGAGCGGCTGCTCATTAAGTAGGTACTTTTAGAGGAGAAAAGAGGAAAAAAGTGGAGTATTGGTGGATGGACGCTCTGAAATTGCTTTTGAATGTGGAAATTTAAGGAGATGAAAGGATTTTTAGAATTGCCGCGAGACAAAAGGATCATATATAATAGATAAGGAATTAAAACGCAAAAGTTCTGAAAAACAGCAGAGAAAGAGTTGCTGGAAGATAGCTGGATGTTAAGCTGAAATAAATATGCATATCATTTAATATGGAGGAACAAACGTGAATTTATATACAAAAGAGTCAGGCTCCGGACAGCCGATGGTGCTGCTTCACGGAAATGGAGAGGACAGCTCCTACTTTGTGAACCAGATATCCTTTTGAATCAAAATATCTCGTGATTGCGGTGGACACCCGTGGACATGGCAGATCTCCGCGTGGTTGTGGGACATTTACCTTGGAACGGTTTGCTGATGATTTGAAAGGATTTCTTGACCGCCGGGGACTTAGGCGGATCATTTTGCTGGGGTTCAGCGACGGCGGCAATATTGCGCTGATTTTGCACTGAAATATCCGGGATATGTCGATCGGCTGATTTTAAATGGAGCGAACTTAAACCCGTTTGGCATGAAGCCGTCCGTGCTGGCGGATGTGGCGCGGGAGTATGTGGGAGTTGTGGGAAGCTCTGGCTGCAGAAAAGCGGCATCGGGCAGATACGGGGAAAATGCAGATGGCAGCAGGAAAATGCGGACAGAAAAGCAATTTTCAAAAGAAAACGAAAACAGAATGGACAGGAAGGACTGAATAAACAACAGAGAAGAAGCTGTCAGAAAGAAAAAATTCCTGAAAATAAGGAAAATGATCGGAAGGCAAATATACACAAAAAAGAGCTTCTATCTTTAATGTTGTATGAACCCTGGATCCGCCCTGAACTTCTCCACCGCCTGAAAATGCCCGTCCTTGTGGTAGCAGGGAGCGACGACATGATCCGCGAATGCCACACGCGCCAAATCGCATGTTCTCTGCCAAACGCAAGGATTCGGCTTTTAGAGGGCACCCATTTTATTGCAGCAGAGAACCCGGACGCATTTAACCAATGTGTTGCATCATTCCTGGAACAGACACAGGGCGGCGAGCTGGCGCAGATGAGCCGAGTCTGTGGGTAGCCGGAGAGCCGGAAGGCTGGAGAAGGAGAAGATCCGTCGGGCGGCGGTGCTGGTACCTTTGATTCAGAAAGGCGAGGAGTACCACGTGGTGTTTGAGGTGCGCGCGGGAAGCTTAAAAACTCAGCCGGGCGAAATCTGTTTTCCGGGCGGTGCCGTTGAGCGGGACGAGACACCGAAGCAGGCGGCGATCCGTGAGGCGATGGAAGAACTCTTAATCAGTCGCCGCCAGATTCGCGTTATCGCGCCGTTGGATGTGCTGGAAGCGCCCGGGGCGATGGAGATTTCTCCATTTTTAGGTGCGCTGCAGGGCTACCGCTGGTCATATTCCGAGGCGGAGGTTGATCATACCTTTTCTGTCCCGCTCCGCTGGTTCGCGGAACATGAACCGGAGCGATATGAAACAGAACTTGTGACCGTGCCGGAAGAGACATTCCCGTTTGAAGATGTTCCGGGCGGACGCGATTACCGCTGGCGGCGCGGACATTACGATGTCTACTTCTACCGCCGCGAGGAAGGAATCATCTGGGGGATGACGGCGAAGATTCTGCGGTCACTGGCGGAGATGTACCGGGAGGATATTTTTCCGAAAAGGTTGGTGTAAGGTAGCCAAGATTATTTATGGATAGAAAGCTTCAGGGGATGGGATGGAAACAGACTAGAAGTAAACAAAAACGACAAACGCAAGAGTAAATAAATTAACTTAAATTATGAAATTCCCTCAAGTGCAAGTAGAACAAATGTTTGAAAAACTCTTGCAATTATTCAGATAAATGAATATAATGGAGTGTAGGGATAAGGAGGTTCACTATGAACTATGTAACAACGATAGAAATGTCAGAGAAATGGGGCATATCAGCAAGAAGAATAGCTTTATTGTGTGAACAAGGTCGTATTGCGGGTGTTGTGAAGAAGGGCAAAACTTGGTTGATTCCAGAAAATGCAGAAAAGCCTGCGGACAAAAGAAAAATGAGGCAATTGCATTATAGGAGGGATACTGTGCGTAACACGAAGAAAAGACGAGATGTAGAAGTATATGAAAATTATTGGAAGTTTACAGCGGCTCATTTAGATATTACTGGAACAAAATTCAATAATTGTCTTAATATAATTGTACGTTTTATAGATAAAAATAAAGAGGCTTTAGAGGAGAAATGCACAGAACAGTAGCAGTTTCTCAGATTCAAAGTTATATAAAATGCTTCAGCAACAGATTGTAGATATATCTGGATTTAAAGGTCGTGATGCTACATTGTCGGCAAGAAAAGCGATTAATCAGTTTGTTAAGATTGGTTTTATTTATCCATTGTTGGTGGGATATCATCCATTAGTTAAGCCATTTATTCTCGAAACGAATAAAGAGAAGAAGATAATTATCTTTTCGAAGATATTTTATGAGTGTTCCTCATTAGCATCCGATGTTACATTAGACCATAGAAATTTGAAACATGTTAATTTTTTATTAAAAACATTGGATAAAAATGGATCTCTAAATAAAAAAGATATTATGGCATTAATGGTAACTGATATATCAAATTACAGTGTAGGATACCTTACGAGAGACGAGTTGGATACACAATATCAATATGCTAAGATTTGTGAATTTGATGAAAGAAAATATAATCAGATATCACATTTGATTGGATATTTAAAACGTTTTGTTGATCTGAAATATGATAAAAATGAAGAAAGATTTTGGTTCGTAAACGATCCAGCAATTGCAGATAAAGATTTTAATGAGGCTTTTACCAGAGATGGTGTAAAACATAGAATTTATAAAGAAGAATTAAAGGAAGAGTCAAAGGGGCTTTATGGAGAAGCTGTTTGCTATTTGGATAAGAAACCATATAAATCGTTGATTGCATCACATATTAAGCCTTGTATAGACTGCTTGAAAGAACATAGAGAAGATCAAGCATATGATGTGGATAATGGTTTGCTATTAAGTCCGACAGCAGATTCTTATTTTGATAAGAAAGACATATCATTTGCTGATGATGGTACGGTGTTGGTTGGGAAAAATGTAGCTGAGGCTGTACGTGTTGATTTTGAAAAACTGAAGCTTGATGCTCGTGTTCTGAACGAACGGAGAAAAAGATATTTAGAATATCACAGACGATTATTCGAACAGAAAAATGGAGAAAAAGAATAATGGCATATAAATACATAGATTTGTTTTGTGGTGCAGGCGGATTATCATTAGGTTTTGATGGTGCACATTTTGAAAATGTTTTTTCGGTTGAATTCAATCCAGATTTTGCCAAAACATATACACGAAATTTTCCAAAACATAATTTGATTATTGATGATATAAGGAATATTGATAACAACAAGATTAAGGAACTTGTTGGAGATAATGAGGTTGACGTTATTATAGGAGGACCGCCGTGTCAGGGATTTTCTATAGCAGGAAATATTGGTAGAACGTTTATTGATGATGAAAGAAACAGACTGTTTAAGGAGTTTGTGCGCTTTGTCACATGTGTTCAACCTAAGATGTTTGTTATGGAAAATGTGGCTGCGATGGCAACACATTTAAAAGGGAAAACTATAAAAACTATTGTAGAAGCTTTCAAAAATGCAGGATATGGGTATAAGGTAAAATATGAAGTCTTGAATAGTGCTAATTATGGAATTGCACAAGAAAGAAGAAGGATAGTTATTGTCGGTATTAGAAGTGATATAGATTCAGAGTTTTCATATCCTGAAAAAAAAGAAGAGATATTTACAATTAAAGATGTTATTGATGATTTACCAAAGCTGGAAAGTGGTCAAAAAAGTGAAATTCCAAATCATGTGGCTATGAAACATAGTGTACAGATGTTGGAAAAGATGAGTTATGTCAAAGATGGAGGAGATCGTATGGATATTCCGGAAAAGTTAAGGCCAAAGTCTGGAGATATTAGAAAATACATTAGATACGATAGTAGAAAGCCATCGGTATGTGTAACTGGTGATATGAGAAAGATTTTTCATTATGAACAGAATAGAGCATTGACAGCAAGAGAACTTGCACGTATCCAGTCATTTCCAGATGATTTTATTTTTGAAGGCACATCTATTCAAGTTCAACAACAGATAGGCAATGCTGTGCCACCTAAGTTGGCATATCAGATTGCTTTGCAAGTAGAGGAGGCTCTGGATAATGGCAACGTATCCGAAGGTAAACTATATAGGAAACAAAGAGAAGTTAGTTAATTGGATAATAAAGGAGATGCCCGTTAAAAACGGTACTGTGCTAGATATCTTTGCAGGTGGATGTTCAGTATCGTATGCATTGAAAAATAGTGGATATTCAGTTATTACAAACGACATATTATATGCTGATTATGTTATAGGAAAGGCATTGGTGGAAAATTCAGAAACAAAGCTGTCAACAAGTGTATTTGATAAAAAGGTAAGTGAAAAAAGGGTGGGAGAATTAGAGGAGAAGTTTTCATTTCTCACGGATTGTTTATATTATCAGGAAGAGGTAAAAGAATTAAGTAGATTAGTTGCAATTGCAGAAAATTTAAATGGTTTTGAAAAATATATGATGCTTGCTTTGATTCGTAGAGCAATGATTAGAAAGCTCCCATATTCAAGAATGAATGTGCCTTGGGATCAAATTCAAAAGCTACGAGACGAAGACTATAGCTATATGAAGTATAAGAGAAAAAGAGCATATCATAATCAAACATTTGAAAGCCACATACGTGAAAATATTGATGAGATATAATGATGCTATTTTTGCAAAGAAAAATGTAAATGTATATAACTGTGATGCTTTTGATGTGGTTAATAAAATTGATTCGGTTGATGTAGTTTATATGGATCCACCATATCCATCAACTTCTATGAATAATTATGATGCATTCTATGGTATGTTTGATGAAATGTTTGACAAAGAAAAGGGGAACATACAGATTATACACAGAAAACAAGTTTCTTAATAATATGGATGAGTTGATAAAAAAACTTGTGGAAAAACACAATACATAGTGCTGAGTCAAAATACACGAGTTCGACCTGGACCAGATGATATTGAAGCAATGTTAAAAAAGTATGGGAAGGTTAAAATTAAGGAGAAGATGCATAACTATCAAGTGACAGGTAAAAGAAAACAAAAATACAAGCAAGGAGTTACTATTTATCATTGATATGGAGGGGTAGATGGAAGCAAAGTACTACAAAAAAGCGAAAGAAGAACAACAGTATGATTCTTATTGGAAACTTACTGTCGAGTACTCAGATATTAATGGTACATTATTTAATAATGTGTTAGATTTAATAGTAAAGTTTATAGATAATCATAGATTGTCAAGTGTTGATTGTACGTCAGGTTAAATAAAAGCTACAGAAAATTATCAATACAATGAATCCCAAAAGGATATGTAGGGTCTGTAAGAAAATCTATTAACCAATTTATTAAGCTTGGATTTGTTAACCCAAGATACAAAGGATATCATCCGTTAACTAAGAAGTTTTTAGGATGCAAAGATGAAAAGAAAGGGAATTGATTTTTACACAGATATTTTATGAATGTGCTAGCTTAAATTCCCTCATATATAAATGATTGTACTGATCATAAAGAAGTTAATTTTTGCTAAAAACATTGGCATATAATGGAAGGTTGACTAAAAATAATTTAATGGGATTGATGGTTACGGATGTTGCAAAATATAAAAGAGGGTATTTGCTACCGGAAGAATTAGAATTGCAATATCAGTATGCATTGTCGATAAAATTCGATGAAAAAAAGTATAACCAGATTGAATATTTGATAGGCTTTTTAAAGTATATGCCTGAACTTGTATATGAAGATGGAGTATTGGAGTTTGAAGATAATAAATCTGTTGTAGCGGGAACTGATGTTGTAAGTGCAAAGCGCGATCCTATCCTTATGCGTATTTACAGAAAGCTTTTATTTGAGGAATCTATGTCTGTTTACGACAGACTTATTTGTTATGCTTGTCATTTGCCATGGAAAGGTTTGGTTGCATCACATATTAAACCTTTGGCAACTTGTATTAAACAGCAAAAAATGCAGGAAGCATATGATAGGAATAATGGTTTGCTACTTAGTCCTAATATAGATGCATATTTTGATAAGTTTGATATTACCTTTGCTGATGATGGAAGTATTATTCTTGGAAGGGATATTCCACAGGAAATAAAAGATGTCATTAAAGGATATCAAATAGATAAAGAAGTTTTAAATAACGAGCGAAAAAAGTATTTACAATATCATAGATATGTTTTTGATAAAAAAAATATATAACTAGATAATGGAAAATGTGATTTAATGAAGATATAATTAATATAGTATTGGTTTCATGTATACCATCAGTAATTATTGGAATGATTATATACTTGGTATCAAGTAAGAATGCAAAAAGCTGATGTTGTAAAAGATTCAAGTAATTTACAAGGAGTGTTGGAACTTTTTAACAATCTAATACTTAGAAAAATAGTTAGGAGACATTGAAAATGATAGACTTCTCTAGATTAAGAATGAATTCGAATCAAAAAACTATTAATCCAAGGGATATTTTTATGAGCCTTTCTCGGAAAAATGCAAAATATCAATATCCAAGAGATGTTCAAGGAGAGGTTTGGAAACAGTGGTTTGAACAAAGAAATAATAAAGATACAATTATAAAAATGAATACTGGTAGCGGAAAAACTGTAGTGGCGTTAATGATATTGCAAAGTTGCTTAAATGAAGATGCTGGGCCAGCAATATATGTTGTCCCAGATAAATATTTGGTCAAGCAAGTGATGCAACAAGCGGATGAGTTAGGAATAAAGGTGGTTGATTCAGAAACAGACTTAGATTATCAGCGTAAAAAAGCTATATTAATAACTAATATTCAAAAGTTGGTTAATGGGAAAAGTGTTTTTGGACTTAGAGAAGAAAATAATTATACAATAGGTAGCATTATTATTGATGATATACATGCTTGTGTTGGAACTATACAAGAACAATTTACGGTAGCAATTTCTAAAGAAAATGCAATGTATAATTCAATAACAGGCTTATTTTATGATGTGATGAACATGCAAGCCGAAGGACGGTTTGCTGATATTATCGACGGAAGAAATGTTTTTGACAATATGCTTGTACCATTTTGGAGTTGGCAAGATAAATCGAGAGAGGTATATGAGATATTAAGTAAGAATAGTGAAACAGAATGTCTTCAGTTTAAATGGAATTTAATTAAAGATAGTTTGAAACTATCGCATTGCTATATATCTGCTAAAGGAATAAGTATCGTTCCGAATTGCACTCCTATGCATAAAATAAAGAGCTTTGATGATGCTAAGAGGAGAATCTATATGAGTGCAACTCTTTCTGATGACAGTCCATTTATGACTGTTATGGGAATTAAATTAAAAAAAGATATGCATGTTATTAGTCCGGAAAAGGCAAATGATATAGGTGAGAGATTGATAATTGTTCCTAAAATAATAAATAAGGAATTAAGAGAAGTTGAGATAAAAAATGCGTTGATTCAAAAGGCTCAAAGTCATAATGTTATTGTACTAGTTCCATCATTTATGATGGCAAGATATTGGAAAGAACAAGGAGGAGTTGTTCTATCAACTGGTAATATTTCACGTGGGATTGAAGATATAAAATCAAAAAATAACGGGCTATATGTTATAGTGAATCGATATGATGGAATCGATTTGCCAGATGATGCATGCCGAATATTAGTTATTGATGGGCTTCCAAATATAAGTAATATGGATGACAAATATGAACAAGAAATTGTAAGAAAAAGTGAACGTATACAGCGTGAACAAATACAGAGAATAGAACAAGGTATGGGAAGAGGAGTTCGTTCCCATAATGATTATTGTTTAGTATATTTATTAGGAAACCAGCTGACAACTGTTTTATATGCTGATGAAGGATATAAATATTTTAGTAGAGCTACAAAGGCACAGTTTGAGTTGTCTGAGAAAATATGTGAACAGATTGAAGGACAAGGATTAGATGCTATAATCGAGATTGGAGACTATGTATTAGATAGAGATCCCATGTGGATAGAAACGTGCAAGAATGCTACTTCAGAGATAGATTATGCTCAAGAAATTTGTATTACTAAATCGGCCATGGCGCTTAGAAAAGCATTTGATTATGGGAGTTATGGAGATTATGAACGATCAGAGAAGATAATTAATGATTTAGTAAATGAAGAAGATAATTCTAGAGTAAGGGGATATTATAAACAGATACTAGCAGAATATGTGAACTTTACAGATAAGAACAAAGCACAACAAATATTAAAATCGGCAAAAAGGGAGAATATTGATATTTTAAATCCTATTGAAGGAATTCAATTTATTAAAGAAAAAAACAGTTTGCCTGAACAGTCAAGAAATATAATTGATAGAATTAATTCTTTAGAATATGATGAAAATGATTTGATTTTATATTTGGATAGTGTGATGGATGATTTGAGATTTGTTGAGAATTCTTCAAAAAGATTCGAAAACGCAATAAAGGATATTTTTGTTTTGATTGGCTACGGAGCTAGACAACCAGAAAGGGAAGTGGGGAAAGGACCAGATGATTTTGTTATACTGGGTGCAGGAGATTATTTTGTCATTGAGTGTAAAAATGAGACTACTACAGATACCATTTCTAAACATGATTGTAATCAGTTAAATGGGTCATATACATGGTTTAATAATTTATATAAAGATGAGCAAGTTAGATGTACTCCAATTATGATTCATAATAGTAATGTGTTTAATTATGAATGTTCTCCTAATGAAACAATTAGAATAATGACGCCGGAATTGTTAAGCAAATTTAAAAAGAATATAAGAGCGTTTGTTATTGCAATGTGCAAAAATAAAAATTTCAAGAATATTGAAAAAATAAATCGTTTGATTAAAGAGCATTTGCTTTATAAAGAGGCATTGGTAAAGGAGTATACAACTTCATTTAGTGTTAAGACAAGATGATCATTTATTGGATGGCAGATAATCATTTGTACATTGGTCGTATATATAGAAAGTTCCAGCCTTGACAAACCCGACCGATTGGCGTAAAATCATAATACTGTCAAAAAACAAAACAGGCGAAGAGAGGAATCAGTAAACTTTGACACACGTCCAGAGAGAAAGCCGTATGGTGCGAGGCTTTTGTGTCCCTGAAAGTTGAACCGACCCTGGAGCTGTGCATGAAAATGCAACGTATTTCCGGCGTTAACGGAAGTTAAGTGAGCCAGAATCGGAACGAAATTCTGGTTAAGCAGGGTGGTACCGCCGAAGTTAAGCCATTCGGTCCCTTTGATCGCAGCGATCAGCAGGGATCGGATGGCTTTTTTATTTCTACGAAATAAAAAACAACAATGCACACTCGGCGCAGGGGAATATGGCTGCGATGGCAGCCGCGCCTTGGCGCCAAAATCCGGCAAGCCGGATTTCAATATTTTTAGCAAGGAGAAATGACATGGCAAAGGAAAAGAAAATGGTAGAAGCCATCACATCGATGGATGAAGATTTCGCCCAGTGGTATACGGACATCGTAAAGAAAGCAGAGCTTTCTGATTACTCCAGTGTAAAGGGCTGCATGATTATCAAACCGGCCGGATATGCGATCTGGGAGAATATCCGCAATGAACTGGACAAGCGCTTTAAGGCAACCGGCGTAGAGAACGTATATCTGCCTATGTTTATTCCGGAAAGTCTTCTGGAAAAAGAGAAAGATCACGTAGAAGGTTTCGCACCGGAAGTAGCGTGGGTGACACAGGGCGGTTTAGAGCCGTTACAGGAGAGAATGTGTGTACGTCCGACTTCCGAGACTTTGTTCTGCGATTTTTATGCACATGACGTACATTCTTACCGCGATCTGCCGAGAAACTATAACCAGTGGGCTTCGGTTGTACGTTGGGAAAAGACCACCCGTCCGTTCCTGCGTTCCAGAGAGTTCTTATGGCAGGAAGGTCATACCGCTCATGCAACCGCTGAGGAAGCACAGGAGCGTACCGAGATGATGTTAAATGTATACGCGGATCTGTGCGAGGACTTCCTGGCAATTCCGGTTATCCGCGGACGCAAGACCGACAAGGAGAAATTTGCAGGTGCAGAGGCTACCTACACCATCGAGTCCCTGATGCACGATGGCAAGGCACTGCAGTCCGGCACCAGCCACAACTTCGGCGATGGATTTGCAAAGGCATTTAACATCCAGTATCTGGATAAGGATAATAAATTAAAATACGTTCATCAGACTTCCTGGGGTATGACAACCCGTATGGTAGGCGCGATCATCATGGTTCATGGTGACAATAATGGTCTGGTTCTGCCGCCGAAGGTAGCTCCGACCCAGGTTATGATCGTTCCGATTCAGCAGGCAAAAGAGGGTGTTCTGGACAAGGCATTTGAGGTAAAAGAGGTTCTGTCCAACTTCCGTGTCAAAGTGGATGATTCCGACAAATCTCCGGGATGGAAGTTCAGCGAGTCCGAGATGCGCGGTATTCCGGTACGTGTCGAGATCGGACCGAGAGATATTGCTGAAAATCAGGCAGTTCTGGTTCGCCGTGATACGCATGAGAAGATTACGGTATCTCTGGATGAGATCGCAGCAAAGGTTGGCGAGCTTCTGGAGACGATTCACCACGATATGTTTGAGCGTGCAAAAGCGCACAGAGATTCCCATACTTATGTAGCGACAACACTGGATGAGATGAAGGAGATCGCAGAAAATAAGCCAGGCTTCATCAAGGCAATGTGGTGTGGCAATCAGGAGTGCGAGGATAAACTGAAAGAAGTAGTCGGCGTAACCTCTCGCTGCATCCCGTTCAATCAGGAACATCTGGCTGACACCTGCGTATGCTGCGGCAAGCCGGCAACGAAGATGGTTTACTGGGGTAAGGCATATTAATATGATTCCAAAACGGATAGAAATGCCGGTCCAGGTCGAGGAAATCCTGGGAAAGCTGCGAGAACATGGTTACGAGGCATTTGCAGTCGGCGGCTGTGTCCGCGATGCGATCCTGGGGCGGATTCCCGGTGACTGGGATATCACGACCTCGGCGCACCCGGAGGAGGTGAAGCAGGTGTTCGGTCACACGATCGACACCGGGCTTCAGCACGGTACGGTCACGGTCATGCGTGATCATATCGGATATGAAATAACCACCTACCGGATTGACGGTGAATATGAGGATGGACGCCACCCGAAGGAAGTCGTATTTACTGCCGAACTGCGTGAGGACTTGAGACGGCGTGATTTCACGATCAATGCGATGGCATACAGCCACGAAACGGGAATTGTCGATATTTTCGGCGGGGCGGAGGATCTGGCAGCGCGCCGGATCCGCTGCGTCGGGGATGCGGGAGAACGGTTTACGGAAGATGCGCTCCGGATCCTGCGTGCCGTCCGCTTTTCGGCCCAGCTGGGATTTTCGATAGAGAAAAAGACCTGGCAGGCGCTCTGTGAGCTGGCGCCCTCCCTTGTCCATGTGAGCAAGGAACGGGTGCAGGTGGAGTTGACAAAAACACTCCTGTCCGACCGCCCGGAATTTATCTGGAAAACAGAGGCGGCAGGACTGGCACCGTACATTTCAAAGACATTTCCGGAGGTATTTGCGGCGTGGAAAAAGCAGAAAAGCTGTGCAAAGCAGAGCTTGGAAGAGAAAGTATGTTCGAAGGATGCGCCAGCTGTTGACAAGGATGCGATCAAAGAAACGGTAGCGCAGCAGGGCACATGTTCGTGAAACATGAATGTGAGACAGACATGGCGGGGAAATTTCTGCTGCTGCGGCATCTGCCAGCAGAAAAGCCTTGCGCTGGTCGTATTTTCTTGCCCCGGCGGGTCGAGGAAACTTGTGTCCGAGTTCTGAGAGAACTCAAGATGGACAACGACACGATCGATAAGGCGAAGATTCTGAGCCGTTTTGCATTCATGCAGATGGAACCGGAGGAAAGCGCTGTCCGCCACGCGATGAGTGCGATGGAAGATACGGTCTTTGACTGGTTGCTTCTCCTTCAGGAAGTTCTGATGCCGGAGCGCATGGATGCGGTGGAAATGGTTCGCTCACTTGCAAGGCAGATCCGGGAGCGCGGTGACTGTATCCGTCTTAAAACTCTGTCGGTAACCGGAAAAGACCTGATTCAGGCAGGCATCCAGCCGGGACCGTCGCTTGGAAAAACGCTGCATCTTCTCTTTGAAAAGGTGCTGGAGAATCCGGCTTGGAATGAGAAAGAGCGGCTTCTGGCTGAGTGGAAGTGTTGAAACAATCACAGAATGCGGGAACCAGTAAAACATAAGAAGATTAATAAAAAAGAAAAAGAGGCAAAATCGTTTGGAACCGGCAGGACAAGCCGGACAAACGATTTTGTCTCTTTTCTTTGCTTTTAACAACAATATTTTCAATCAGAGGATGATTAAAAGAGTTATCCCAATTTCTTATACTCCCTGAAAACAGCGCCGCCGTCGTCGCCACCGCAATCGTGTCTGCCACCGGTTCTGACACGAACACGCCGAATACCGGATTTGAAACGAAATGCGGGATAAAGATCAGCGGAATCAAAAGCAGTACTTTCCGGAGCAATGCCAGAAAGACGGATGTTTTCGCATTTCCAAGGGCAATAAAGTCTGCTGGCAGGCGAGCTGGACGGCAAAGAGCAGGGAAGCTGCCATATAGATCCGGAGCGCCCAGATGGTATAGCTGGCAAGGTCTGCGTCGCTGGTAAAGATGGAAATAAAAATCTGTGGAACCAGCATACATAAGAGCCAGAGCAAGGTGGAATAGCAGGCTGCCGAGCGCAGAAGCAGGTGGAACGCTTTTTTCACACGGTTGATATTTTTTGCTCCATAGTTAAAGCTGATGATCGGCTGCGCGCCCTGTGTGAGCCCCTGCAGCGGCAGCATGGAAAACTGCATGACGCTGGAAAGAATCGTCATCGCGCCGACCGCGGTATCGCCGCCATATTTCAACAGGCTGGTGTTAAAGCTGATGGACAGTGCACTTTCTGTAAACTGCATGATAAACGGCGCCAGTCCGAGCGCCAGGCATGGCAGGATAAATTGCTTCTGCGGGCGCAGGTTGTGGAGCCGTATCCGCAGGGTACTATGCGTTCCGGTCAGAAAACGCAGAATCCAGATACAGGAAATACCCTGTGAAAGGATGGTTGCAAGTGCCGCACCGCGCACATCCAGATGCAGTCCGAAGATAAAGATCGGATCGAGGATGATGTTGCAGAGAGCGCCGATGGCAACGGTAATCATGCCGGTTTTGGCATAACCCTGTGCGTTGATAAAGGCATTGAGTCCGAGCGCCATCTGGACGAAGAAAGTGCCGCAGACGTAGATTTTCATGTAGTTCCAGGCGTAGAGAATCGTCTTCTCACTGGCGCCGAACATCAGGAGGATCGGGCGCCCAAAGCCAAGAAACAGGGCGGTCAGGAGGAGCGAAATGACGGTCAGCATGAAGGTACAGTTGCCGAGTACCTTTTCAGCAGAATCCTTATCGCCTTTTCCCATCAGGATCGACGCCTGCGGGGCACCGCCCATGGCGGCGAGCGCGGCAAAAGCGGAAATGCACATGATAATCGGCATTGTGACGCCGACGCCGGTCAGGGCGCTGGGAGATGTCCGGGATATGGCCGATGTACATGCGGTCAACCATGTTATAGAGAACGTTGATGATCTGTGCGGCAATTGCCGGGAGCGCCAGTTTAAAAGAAGTGACCCGATCGGCGCACTGCCGAGATCAGCTTCACGGGATGATGCTGCGCCTGAATGCGGGCGCGTATTTTCATCGTTGGAACGATGAGCGGATTGTATGGACAAAGAGAGCCCTCCTTTTCATTTACAGTCAAATATATTATTTGATTGTTTGCCTGATTGTTGGGACAAATAGCCAGACCGCTTTTATCCCAATGTGAATCATTGTAACATACTGTCAAAATGATGGCAATGAACAGAATTTCGTAATCACTCCACATTGGCGATTGTGTATGATAGTTTGTGCGCTGTGTTTCAAATCTGCGATATTTATGCATAAGCATATTTGTAAGCCCCTCATAGGTTAGGAGTAGCAGGCTGGGTGTCTGATGCATATTTGCATAATCGTGTGAATGTTGCAATTAACATAGCTGTCAGCAGCTGTGGCCCGGCGTGAAAATGTGCTGTCCACATTCTTTGGGAAATGGAAAGGCGGGCAGCCGGATAGAGGCAGGAGGGGAAGTTGTGAACGAGAGAACAACCGAGGTGCTGGAACAGTATGAACTGGAAGTGCAGTCGAAGCGCCGTGGAAGAGGCGCGTGGATCTGCGAGACGAGTCAGGGTTAAAACTCCTCCGGGAATATAAGGGGACGTCAAACGTCTTGAATTTGAAGAACAAATCATGAATGTTCTGCAAAATCAGAAAACATGCCGGACCGATCAGTATATGCGGAACCGGGAGGGCGAGCTTTTGTCGGTGGCGGAGGATGGAACGCGGTGTGTTGTGAAGGAATGGTTTTCCGGGCGCGAGTGCAGTGTGCAGAGCGAGGCGGAGGTAGTCCGGGCGGTCGGGCAGATCGCGAAGCTGCACCGGACATTGCGCGGCATTGCGATCGATGAGTCGTGGAATCTGGGGTCAATTCTCACGCGTCCGGCGGTGGCGGAGATGGAGCGCCACAACCGGGAACTTGTCCGTACGCGGAATTATATCCGGAAAAAACGGCGTAAATCGGATTTTGAGAGGGCAGTCAGCGGAAGCTTTGCCATCTTTTATGAGCAGGCGCAGGAAGCAGCAGGCGGGCTGAAAGCGCAGATCGAGCGGAACGGCGAGCCGGAAAACTACCTGTGTCACGGGGATCTGAACCAGCATCATATTTTATTGTTAGAAGAAAATGAGATGGCGGTGATTGAATTTAACCGGATGCATCGGGGCGTCCAGGTCGAAGACCTGTATCATTTTACGCGCAAAATATTGGAAAAGCATGGCTGGGATCTGCGTCTGGGGATGCGGCTGCTGGAGACGTATGATCGTATTCTGCCGTTGAATGCACAGGAGCGGACATACCTCTATTACCTGTTTTTATATCCGGAAAAATACTGGAAACAGTTAAATTTTTATTATAATGCAGGCAAGGCGTGGATTCCAGTCCGCAGCATTGAAAAACTGCAGAAGCTGGAAGAACAGCAGACGGCGCGGAACCTCTTTCTTGAGGCAATCCGATAAGAAATGTTGATTTACATATGCATATAAATTCTTTGGTTAAGCGTATTCGATACATCATGGAGAAACTTTGAAAAGAGAAAAAATAAAGACAAAGAATAGTAACCGAAATTCTCTTTATTTTTCAGAATAATTATACTATAATGGAGAAAAAGAAAGTCATCCTAGAAGAAAGCAGGGGGTAAGTGAATCATGAAGGATTACATGACGATTTACAAAGAATGGCTGGAAAATCCATACTTTGACGAGGCAACGAAAGAGGAATTACGCGCCATTGAGGGCGATGAAAATGAGATTAAAGAGCGTTTCTATATGGATTTGGAGTTTGGTACGGCAGGACTGCGCGGCATCATCGGTGCAGGTATTAACCGGATGAATATCTACACCGTCCGCCGTGCGACCCAGGGACTGGCAAATTACATCATCAAGCAGGGCGGCGCGGCAAAAGGCGTGGCGATCGCATTTGACTCCCGTCATATGTCCCCGGAATTTGCCGAGGAAGCAGCGCTGACACTGGCGGCAAATGGCATCAAGGCGTACCGGTTCGAGACGCTGCGCCCGACGCCGGAGCTTTCCTTTGCAGTCCGCGAGCTTGGCTGCATTGCCGGCATCAACGTAACCGCAAGCCACAACCCGCCGGAATACAACGGCTACAAAGTATACTGGGAGGACGGCGCACAGTTTACTCCGCCGCATGACAAGGGCGTGACTGAGGAAGTTATGGCGATCACCGATCTTTCCACCGTTAAGACGATGGGAGCACAAGAGGCAAAGGCAAAAGGACTCTACGAGATCATCGGTGCAGCGATCGACGACAAATATATTGCACAGGTCAAGGCACAGGTAGTCAATCAGGGCGCGATTGACCGCATGCAGGATCAGATCACGATCGTGTATACACCGCTTCACGGCACGGGCAATATCCCGGCACGCCGTGTGATGAAAGAGCTTGGATTTACCCATGTATATGTGGTACCGGAGCAGGAGCTTCCGAACGGCGACTTCCCGACTGTAAGCTATCCGAACCCGGAGGCAAAGGAAGCATTTGAATTGGGACTGGCTCTGGCAAAAGAGAAAAATGCAGACCTCGTTCTGGCAACCGATCCGGATGCCGATCGTCTGGGCGTGTATGTCAAAGATACCAAGTCCGGCGAATACATTCCGCTGACCGGCAATATGTCTGGCTCCCTGCTCTGCGAGTATGTGCTCAGCCAGAAACAGGCAAACGGCAAGATTCCGGCAGATGGACAGGTTGTTAAATCCATCGTTACGACGAATCTGGTAGATGCAGTTGCGAAGAATTACGGCGCAGAGCTCATCGAGGTTCTGACCGGATTTAAGTGGATCGGCAAACAGGTTCTCAAAAATGAGCAGGAAGGCAAAGGAACCTATCTGTTTGGCATGGAAGAGAGCTATGGCTGCCTGATCGGTACATACGCACGCGATAAAGATGCCATTTCCGCGACTGCAGCACTCTGCGAGGCGGCTGCCTATTACAAGGAAAAAGGCATGACGCTGTGGGATGCGATGGTCGAGATGTACGAGAAATACGGCTATTATAAAGATGAAGTGAAGTCCATCGGCTTAAAGGGCATTGAGGGACTGGCAAAGATTCAGGAGATCATGGAATATTTCCGCGCCCACACACCGTCCGATTTTGCTGGACATAAAGTGCTGGCTGTCCGCGATTACAAGGCAGATACCGTCAAGGATCTGGCAACCGGCGAGGTAAAACCGACCGGACTTCCATCCTCCAATGTTCTCTACTACGAACTGGAAGACAACGCATGGCTCTGCGTCCGCCCGTCTGGAACCGAGCCGAAGATCAAGTTCTACTACGGCGTGAAAGGTACCTCCCTGGAAGACGCGGCAGCGAAATCAGAGAAGGTAGGCGAGTCTGTGATGACGATTGTCAATGGACTGCTGTAGAAAAATAAAAAGAAGATATGAAATAAGTTCCTAAAAGAAATAGGACCATTCGTTCATGCGAAAGGTCCTATTTTTGTGCTATTTTGTTCTTTTAATTCTTTCAACGCCGCTGCAAATTTCGACGAAACCGCAGTAGGATTTCCTCTTAGCAGCCCGCGGCGGTAGAAGGCATGGAGCTTTTTAGCCGGGCGCAGGGACTGGCGGCGGTGTTTGAGTTCTTCTAACCGGGTGCTCAGGCGGGTGAGGCGGTTGTCGAAGGCGATGCGGGCATCGACTTCGGTGCGGACTTCGGCAATGCGCTCGTTGACGCGCTGTTTGGCAGCTTCGATGCGTTCTGCGTTTCCTGCTTTGGCAGCTTCGATGCGGGAGGTGGTTTCTTCTCGAACATCGGACAGGCGTTTTTCGGCGAGTGCCTTGGTCTCAGCCAGGCGCTCTTTGTGTTCGGTGGCAGCCGCCTGCAGCTGTCTGGCAGTCTCGGCGCGTGCGGTTGCCAGGCGTTCTTCGGCGTCACTGCGGACGGCGGCAAGTCTGCGGGCGGCTTCTGCCTGGGCGGCTGCCAGTTTTTCGGCTGTTTCTTCACGGGTCAGAGCGCCGCGCTCAATGGCTTCCTCACGCAGCAGCTCGATCTTGGACTGTAGCTCTTCGATATCGGCTTTGAGCTTCGTCATAGCTTCCAGCGTATGACCCAGAGCCAGGGCTGCCTTGATGGATTCGTAAGCATCGGCGGTAAAAGAACGCTGATGACGAAATCGCAGATGAGCAGGATAACCGGAGGAACCGCAAGCACAGTGCGGGCGATCGGATCATGGATGACATCGGTCATAAGGATCGTCAGAAATCCCATGCGATCGAGGAACTCAGGCAGATATAGCCGTGCAGCTGGAACGGCTGGCTGCTGTAATCCCAGTAGCACCTTGAATAGGCGTTCCATGACGGCGCCGGTGACATATTCAAGTGCCGTGGCGGCGATAAAACCGGAAATATAGACGAGCGGCAGGCTGTCCCGCACCGGCAGGGACACCCAGAGCATCATCACCGCGCCGGAACCGTAGAGCGGCAGCATCGGAAGTCGCAGAAATCCGCGGTTGACGAGCCGTTTCTGTTTCAGGGAAACATAAGTCGATTCGAAAATCCACCCTAAAAAGCAGTATACATAGAAAAAAGCTAGCCATTGGTACCAGGTATAGGTATACATAAAACCTCCTTTAGAAAATCAAGTCATTTTCTCATTGGTTGAAAAACGTATCTAAAATGAAGTTGTTTCTTATCTTACTATATAAATCTAGAAAAGTTCAAGGCATCTGGGTGAAAAAAGATAATTCCAAAATCTCCGCTTGCCACAAAAGCACGCTTCGTGTACAATAAATCGAAGTCGGCTTTGCCACAGACAGTAGGCAGACGTACAGAAAGCAAATCTTATATGAAGTGGATTTGTTTTCCAGAATAAAATTTGCAGAAAAACAAAGAACAATTCAACAAATACAAACAATTTACAATAAAAAGAAAAATAGGAGAGGTACACACGTGAGTATACTGAATGTAGAACATTTAAGCCACGGTTTTGGTGACCGGGCGATTTTTCAGGATGTTTCGTTCCGCCTGTTAAAGGGTGAGCACATCGGTCTGATCGGTGCGAATGGCGAGGGTAAATCGACGTTTATGAATATTATTACCGGGCATATGCAGCCGGACGAGGGAAAAGTAGAGTGGTCAAAGCGGGTGCGCGTCGGCTATCTGGATCAGCACACGGTGCTGGAAAAAGGCATGACGATCCGCGAGGTTTTGAAGAGCGCATTTTCCTTCCTGTTTGAGCTGGAAGTGCAGATGAATGAAATCTGCGACCATCTGGGCGAGGCATCGGAGGATGAGATGAACGTGATGATGGAAGAGCTGGGAACGATCCAGGATCTTCTGATGAACCACGATTTTTATTCCATCGATGCGAAGGTGGAGGAAGTCGGACGTGCGCTGGGGCTGACCGATATCGGTCTGGACCGCGATGTAACGGATTTGAGCGGCGGACAGAGAACGAAGGTACTGCTCGGGAAATTGCTTCTGGAAAAGCCAGATATCTTGTTGCTGGACGAGCCGACGAACTATCTGGATGTGCAGCACATCGAGTGGCTGAAACGGTATTTGCAGGAATATGAAAATGCGTTCATCCTGATTTCACACGATGTTCCGTTCTTAAATAGCGTAGTAAATATCATTTATCATATGGAAAATCAGCGGCTTGACCGCTATGTGGGCGATTACGACAAGTTTCTCGAGGTGCACGAGGCGAAGAAAGCGCAGCTCGAGGCAGCGTATAAGCGTCAGCAGCAGGAGATCGCGCAGCTGCAGGATTTTGTGGCACGCAATAAAGCGCGTGTTTCCACGCGAAATATGGCGATGTCCCGCCAGAAAAAGCTGGATAAAATGGATGTGATCGAACTGGCGAAGGAGAAAACCGAAGCCAGAGTTCAACTTCCTGGAGGCGAGAGCCTCCGGAAAATGTATTTTGAGACGGAGGATCTGGTGATCGGTTACGACGAGCCCTGTCCCGTCCGCTGAACCTCTATATGGAGCGCGGCGAGAAGATTGCGATGGTCGGTGCCAACGGAATTGGAAAGACGACGCTTTTAAAGAGTATTTTAGGTTTGATTCCAGCGGTGTCCGGCAAGGTGACGCTGGGCGATTATCTCCATCGGCTATTTCGAACAGGAGATGGCGCCGGGCAATACGACGACCTGCATCGATGAGATCTGGAAAGAATTCCCGTCCTACACCCAGTACCAGGTGCGTTCCGCACTGGCAAAATGCGGTCTGACGACCCAGCACATCGAGAGCCAGGTGCGCGTGCTCAGCGGTGGCGAGCAGGCAAAAGTGCGCCTGTGTAAGCTGATCAACCGCGAGACGAACCTTCTGCTTTCGACGAGCCGACGAACCATCTGGACGTTGAGGCGAAGGAGGAGTTAAAGCGTGCGCTGGCGGCGTACAAAGGAAATATCCTTCTGATCTGCCATGAACCGGATTTCTATGAGGGATTCGCAACGAAGGTCTGGGACTGCAGTGAGTGGAGTCTGAAAATATAAGAAAAAAATGTTTTTCAGCGTACCCCAACATTCAGTATAGAGCCCTTTTTTTAGGTGTCCGGCACTGACAAAAAACAGGAACGCCATCGGCTGAGAGTCCGACGGCGTTCCTGTTTTTCTTAAATTGGGAATGGTAGGTATATATAAAAAAGAAATTGGCTTAGGGGGGCCGGACGATTTGTATCGTCCGGTATGAGTATGAAAAAGCTTTTTTATTTCAAGTAACACTTGAAACAAAGGCCTGTTACCCTTTCGGATAACATACTTGTATTATAGGAGAAACTTGTGACTAAAATATGTCCCTTTCATAAAAAAAATATAAAGTCCATAAAAAAATAAAAACCTCTTTCAAAAGAATCGAAAGTTGTATATAATAGTAAGTGGTATAGTCCGCTCTAAAACAATGCGCGGGCTGGATGACAGCGAAAAAAGCTGAAATAAAGAAGATAAAATACAATGAAACTCATAGATTTATGTACTCAAGAGTGCATATTCAGAGCAGGAGGAAAACAACTATGTTGATGTCCAATGATATTGGTATCGATCTGGGTACAGCCAGCATCCTTGTATATATCAAGGGAAAAGGTGTCGTACTGAAAGAGCCGTCCGTAGTGGCGATCGATCGGGATACGAATAAGATCATGGCGATCGGCGAGGAAGCCCGCCTGATGATCGGCAGAACCCCTGGCAATATCGTAGCGGTCCGTCCGTTGCGCCAGGGGGTTATTTCAGATTATACAGTGACAGAGAAGATGATGAAATATTTCATCAACAAGGCAGTCGGCAAGAAGACACTCCGCAAGCCGCGTATCAGCGTCTGCATCCCGAGCGGTGCGACCGAGGTAGAGCGCAAGGCGGTTGAGGATGCGACTTACCAGGCTGGCGCACGCGAGGTTTCGATCATCGAGGAGCCGGTAGCAGCTGCGATCGGCGCTGGTATCGATATTTCCAAGGCGTGCGGCAACATGATCGTAGATATTGGTGGTGGTACGGCAGATATCGCCGTTATTTCTCTGGGCGGTACCGTAGTCAGCACTTCTATTAAAGTGGCTGGTGATGACTTCGACGAGGCACTGGTCCGTTACATGAGAAAGAAACACAATCTTTTGATCGGTGAGAGAACCGCTGAGGAGATCAAGATAAATATCGGTGCGGCATACCGCCGTCCGGAGGTAATCACGATGGAAGTGCGCGGACGAAATCTGGTTACCGGACTTCCGAAGACGATCGTTGTCACATCCGACGAGACGCTGGAAGCGCTGCGCGAGCCGGCACTCCAGATTGTAGATGCCGTTCACAACGTACTCGAGCGGACGCCGCCGGAATTGGCAGCCGACATTTTTGACCGTGGTATCGTACTGACAGGCGGCGGCGCACTGTTAAGCGGTCTGGATGCCCTGATCGAGGAGAAAACTGGCATTTCCACGATGATCGCAGAGGATCCGCTGACCGCAGTTGCGATCGGAACTGGTAAGTTTATCGAGTTCGCTCACGGTGAGAAGAAAAACTACGATTAAAGAGAACCGCCGGAAGGCGGATAGCATAAAAATATGGCAGCAGTTAAAGGATATATTGAAAAAATAAAATACCGCAATGAGGACAATGGCTATACGGTTCTCTCTATCAGCGGCTTGGACGACGGGGAGGAATATGTGCTGGTTGGCACTTTTTCCTACATCGCAGAGGGCGAGATGATCGAGGCGAGCGGGCGTATGACCGAGCATCCGATTTACGGGGAACAGATGGCGGTGGAAAGCTATGAGCTGAAAGCGCCTGAGGATACTGTTTCCATGGAACGATATTTAGGCTCCGGCGCCATCAAAGGCGTCGGGGCTGCTTTAGCTTCCAGGATTGTTAAAAAATTTAAGGCGGACACATTCCGCATCATGGAAGAAGAGCCGGAACGCCTCGCGGAGGTCAAGGGAATCAGTGAAAAAATGGCGATGTCCATCGGTGAACAGGTCGAGGAAAAGCGCGATATGCGCCAGGCGATGATGTTTCTGCAAAATTATGGCATTTCCATCAATCTGGCGGTTAAAATCTACCAGGAATACGGTCCGGCAATGTACACGATTCTCCAGAACAATCCGTATAAGCTGGCGGACGATATTCCGGGCGTCGGTTTTAAGATGGCAGACGAGATCGCGGCGAAGATAGGAATCGTGGCAGATTCGGATTTCCGCATCAAGAGCGGCATCCTGTATACACTCTATCAGGCGACGGCGAACGGGCACACATACCTGCCGGAGGACGAGCTGGCGGATCGGGCGGCAAAGCTTCTACAGGTTGAGATTTCCGAGATTGACAAGCATCTGATGGATATGCAGATGGATAAACGGCTGGTGATCCGGGAGAGGAAAAAGCAGAAAACAGCAGAAATGGATGTTTTTGTTCAGGCGGAATCGGCAGTGTCGGGGCAGATGCAGCCGCAGCCAGATGTTTTGGGTGAACCGAATGCATCAAATGTATCAAATATAGCAAACGCCCCGGAATGCGCCGTTTATGCATCACACTACTATTATACCGAGCTAAACACCGCCCGCATGCTGCACGACTTAAACATCACTGGTTCCGAATCGGAAGAACAGATTCGGAAAAGTCTGGCAGTCATCCAGAAAGAGGAACAGATCGAGCTGGATGAACTGCAGATCCGCGCGGGATTGAGGCGGTCAACTGCGGACTTTGGTAATCACGGGCGGGTACCGGAAAACGACGACGATTAACACGATCATCCGGTATTTTGAAAGGGCGACATGGATATCCTGCTGGCAGCCCCGACCGGACGCGCAGCAAAAAGGATGACCGAGGCGACAGGCTATGAGGCGAAGACGATTCACCGCCTGTTAGAACTGACGGGAATGCCAGAGGAGGATGAGAAGAGCCGGACGACTTCGATGCATTTTGAGCGGAACGAGGACAATCCGCTGGAAGCTGATGTCATCATTATCGATGAAATGTCGATGGTGGATATCAATCTGATGCATTCGCTGCTCCGGGCGGTCAATGTCGGCACACGTCTGATTCTGGTGGGTGATGTGGATCAGCTTCCGAGCGTCGGACCGGGCAATGTCCTGCGTGATATCATCGAGTCAGAGTGTTTCCATGTGGTAAAGCTAACCCGGATTTTCCGGCAGGCGGCGCAGAGCGATATTATCGTCAATGCCCACCGCATCAATGCCGGAGAGCGCATTCCGATCGGAAAGTCAAGCAGGGATTTCCTCTTTATAAAGCGTGATGATCCGAATGCGATCATCAATGCAATGATCACGCTGGTACGTGAAAAACTGCCGAATTACGTCCATGCCGATTTGTTTGAGGTACAGGTCATGACGCCGATGCGGAAGGGAGTGCTGGGATCGATACGGTTAAATTCCATTTTGCAGGAATTTTTAAATCCGCCATCGGCAGAAAAGGCGGAAAAAGAGTATGGCGAGACGACGTTTCGTGTGGGCGACAAGGTCATGCAGATCAAGAACAATTACCAGATTGAGTGGACTTCCTACAACCGCAGCGGCATCCCGGTGGACAAGGGAGCCGGCGTGTTCAACGGGGATCTTGGGCGCATCCGCGAGATCAATACCTTTGCGGAGCTGGTAACCGTGGAGTATGATGAGGGAAAACGTGTCGAGTACAGCTTCAAGCAGCTGGAGGAGCTGGAATTGGCATATGCGATCACGATCCACAAGTCGCAGGGAAGCGAGTATCCGGCGGTCGTGATTCCGGTCTGGAGCGGACCGCAGATGCTGATGACGCGGAATCTGATTTACACGGCGGTTACAAGGGCAAGAGCCTGTGTCTGCCTGGTCGGTGTCCCGTATGTGTTTCAGCAGATGGTGGACAATGCGATGGAACAGAAGCGCTATTCGGGACTGCGCGACCGCATTGAAGAAATTATGGAGACATTGTGATAAAAAATATAAAATGGAATCAATTCCCCCGCGCCGCTCTGGATGCGCTATATCCAAGGCGCTGCCCGGTCTGCGGGGAGATCGTGACGCCGAAGGGCGGGCTTATCTGTCCTTCGTGTCTTTTGAGGCTTTCGCCTGTCAAATCGCCGGTTTGTCAGAAATGTGGAAAAGAAGTTTGGAGTGAAGAAATCGAATATTGTCCAGACTGTGTGAAACACCGCCGATCATTTGCGCGTGGGATGGCACTCTTTAACTATACGGAGGAAGCTGCGCGCTCGATGGCAGCGGTTAAATATAAAAATAAGAGGGAATATCTCGATTTTTATGCCGAAGCTGCAGCGGAAAAGCTGAGGCAGTATGAAAATCGGGAGGAGTGGCAGTTTGACGGTCTGGTTCCCGTTCCGGTCCACCCGGCGCGGAAACGGAAACGCGGTTTCAATCAGGCGGAGGTTCTGGCAAAGCGGATGGGCGAGCGGCTGGAAATGCCGGTGTGCCCGGAATTTTTATATCGGATACGAAATACAGAACCCCTGAAAGAGCTGAATCCAGATGAACGGCTCCGGAATTTACAGCAGGCGTTTCAGGCAGATTCGGAGGCAATCCGGGCAAGTGGTGTGCAAAACGTGCTTCTCGTGGATGATATTTATACGACCGGCAGCACGGCGGAAGCGTGTACCCGGGCGCTTCTGTCTGCGGGGATCGAAAAAGTCTGCTTTTGCCGTTTGTATTGGACAAGGACGCTAAAGTGGGATATGATAGAGAAGATAGGCAGAGGGAAGCCTTATAAGTGGAAATACTCCGGCATTTCTGGATGAAAAGAATAGTAGAAAGCATTTGAATCTAAAAGTTTGCGGGAGAGGCAAAAAGAGGTTCAGGAGACGGAAGGAATGCAGGGGAGATTTCAAGTAAGAAAGAAAAGGAGTAAAAAGAATGCAGGAATTTGAATATCGCCTGGAAAAGGAAGATTATAAAACTGGATTCACTGGAACGTGCTTAAGCATGAGTCCAAGAAAATGAAGATGGTGTCGGCACTCTTATATGTCGCATTTTAGCTCTCTTTCTGGGAAAAATGTGATGCAGGCAAAGGGCAATCTGGTTCTTCTTGTACCGTCCATCGTGATAGCGGTGCTGGTTGGCATCGGCATGTTTTACATGATTTCAAACCAGAACCAGGAGCGGATGATCTGGAAACGGAGCGGACTTAAAATTTGGAAAAGACGGGCAATTTCCCAGTCGTACATCTGACGCTGGATGAGAAGACACTGACCATGACGGTTGCGGCGCAGGAGATGACCAAGACTTACAGCTACAGCGACATTGAGCAGATGGTTGAGATTGAGCGGATGTATCTGCTTGAGACGAACGAGAAAACCTGGCAGTTTATCGCCAAGTCGGCATTTTCCAGCGAGGAAGAGCAAAAGCAGTTTGAGACATTCATGAATGAAAAGCTTGCGGATGCCAAGGAAAACCCGGAAGAATATCCATCCGTGACAAAAATCCGGAAAATGCGAAGAATCAGGAGGGCGGTGCCCTGCATCAGAACGCCGCGCTTGAGGATGATGTTGTGGAAGCTGATGAGCCGGAGATCACCCGCGTGGATACAAGCCATATGGGTAAGATTGGAAAAATGGCGCATTTTATCGGAAGCCAGGCGGCAGATGAGGAAGAAACCGATGAGTAAACCTTTCTGATTGTTTTATAGCATCATTGTAAGTCCTGATAATGTGAAATACGAGGCGCGGGCAGAATCTGGTTCCAGCCTGCACTAAGTGAAAACGATATCTATAATATAAAAGAGGCGGCGAATGTCGGCAAGTTATTGCTTGACGCGCCGCTTCTTTTATGATATAGTAGACGGGCGAATGGAAGAACATAGGTCTTTTTTTTATGCTCAAAAACCAGATTTCCGGTTGGAGAGTGGAAAGATCGCATACTAAGAAAAATGGAGGTGGAAGTTGTGCGTACAAGAATTACACTGGCATGCACAGAATGCAAGCAGCGCAATTACAACATGACCAAGGATAAGAAAACTCATCCGGACAGAATGGAAACCAAAAAGTACTGCAGATTCTGTAAGACACACACGTTACACAAAGAGACGAAGTAAGAGTAACTGGTTGGTTCTGCGCGATCGGGCATCTGCCTGAGCGCTTTGGAGGACAAAAATGGGTGATACAGAAAATACCAAAAAAGCTCCTAAAAAGAGTTTCTGGAAAGGTTTAAAAGCTGAGTACAAAAGGATCATCTGGCCTGACAAAGAGACAGTTACGAAGCAGACTGGAGCGGTCATCGCCGTTTCCGTTGCGCTGGGACTTATCATTGCGGCTCTTGACACGGCAATCGTGTTTGGACTGCACTTCGTTATGTAAAGGCAAAGGTGAGAAATATGGCAGAAGCAAATTGGTATGTAGTGCATACTTATTCCGGCTATGAAAACAAAGTAAAGGTTGACATCGAAAAGACGATCGAGAACCGGAACCTTCAGGATCAGATCTTAGAGGTTTCCGTGCCGATGCAGGAAGTTATCGAAGTCAAGAATGGAGCCAATAAACAGGTTGCCAAGAAGATGTTTCCCGGATACGTACTGATCAACATGGTTATGAATGATGATACCTGGTACGTAGTACGCAACACCCGCGGAGTGACCGGGTTTGTTGGTCCGGGCTCCAAACCGGTTCCTTTGACGGAAGAGGAGATGGCCGGTCTCGGATTTAAGGAAACCGGCGTTGTCGTTGACTTTGAGGTCGGCGACACGGTTGTTGTAACGACAGGGGCATGGAAAGATACCGTTGGTGTTATCGAGTCCATCAACGAGGAAAGACAGACCCTGACGATTCGTGTAGAACTGTTTGGCCGTGAGACACCGGTTGAACTGAACTTCACAGAGATCAAGAAGATGATGTAAAGAGGTTCATTTATGAGCCTGTGGGAGGGAAATCCCCGCAATTACCACAATTTATAGGAGGTGCCAACAATGGCAAAGAAAGTTACAGGATATATTAAATTACAGATTCCTGCTGGAAAGGCTACACCAGCTCCGCCAGTAGGTCCGGCTCTTGGACAGCACGGTGTAAACATCGTACAGTTCACGAAAGAGTTCAACGCTAAGACAGCAGATCAGGGCGATCTGATCATCCCGGTTGTTATTACCGTATACGCAGACAGAAGCTTCAGCTTCATCACCAAGACTCCGCCGGCTGCTGTTTTGTTAAAGAAAGCTTGCAAGATTAAATCCGGTTCCGCTACACCGAACAAGACTAAGGTAGCTAGCATCTCGAAAGAGGATCTGCAGAAGATCGCAGAATTAAAGATGCCTGACTTAAATGCAGCAAGCCTTGAAGCTGCTATGAGCATGATCGCTGGTACAGCAAGAAGTATGGGTATCACAGTTGCCGAGTAATTTTCGGGATGTTTATCAGTAACGTGGGAGGGAATTCCCCGACAATACCACTAGGAGGTTTTTTATAATGAAAAGAGGAAAAAGATACGTAGAGGCTGCTAAATTAGTAGATCGCGCAAGCCTTTATGAAGCTGCAGATGCCATCTCCATCGTGAAGAAGGCTGCAGGTGCTAAATTCGATGAAACCGTAGAACTTCATATCAGAACTGGTTGTGACGGCCGTCATGCTGATCAGCAGATTCGTGGTGCAGTTGTACTGCCGCACGGAACTGGTAAGACCGTTCGTATCCTTGTATTTGCTAAGGGACCGAAGGCAGAAGAGGCTCAGGCTGCAGGCGCAGATTTCGTAGGCGCTGAGGAGCTGATCCCGAAGATCCAGAACGAGGGATGGTTAGATTTCGATGTAGTTGTAGCTACCCCGGATATGATGGGCGTTGTTGGTCGTCTGGGCCGTGTACTTGGACCGAAGGGCTTAATGCCGAACCCGAAGGCTGGTACTGTTACTATGGATGTAACCAAAGCTATCAACGATATCAAAGCTGGTAAGATCGAGTACAGACTTGATAAAACCAACATTATCCACGTGCCAGTGGGTAAAGCTTCTTTCACTGAGGAGCAGTTAGCGGACAACTTCCAGACGCTTATTGACGCTATCCTGAAGGCAAAACCAGCTACCTTAAAGGGCGCTTACTTAAAGAGCGCAACCCTGACCTCTACCATGGGCCCGGGCGTTAAGCTGAACGTAGTTAAGCTGATTGGCTAATCAGAAGACGTTATAGAATCAAGAGGATGAGGGACTTTTGGGTCTTTCGTCCTCTTTTTTTCGATTGTCGAAAAAATATAAATAAAGTCAAAAAAACAGTTGACTTTATACTTTAGTAGTGATAAAATATGTTCTGTTTCCGCTGAGAAAGCGGAAACGAAAATTAAAGAGTCAAGACGCACAGGTGATTGTGAAAACTTTCAAAAAGAAAGTGAAAAAGTCCTTGACAAAAATGAATATCCATTATATAATGGTTAAGCACATTTTTGGAGAGATATCGAAGCGGTCATAACGAGGCGGTCTTGAAAACCGTTTGTCCGAAAGGGCGCGTGGGTTCGAATCCCACTCTCTCCGTTTCAAAAACGGTTATTAATTTCATAAGATATGAAAATCAACCTGCAGAAGTACCCAAGAGGTTGAAGGGGCTCCCCTGGAAAGGGAGTAGGTCGTTAGTAGCGGCGCGAGGGTTCAAATCCCTCCTTCTGCGTTCGATGCGAAAGCATCAGGAACCTTGAAAACTGAACAGTATGTAAAACCCTGAAAATTCTAAGAACAAAGGCTTTTGGTTAAGCCTTGAAGTTCAAGAGAACATTCAGAACATTCGCGATGAAAACGAGTCCATGACTGCTTGCAGGCATGAGCGAGTTGAACGCGATGAGCAAAATGCAAATTTTGCGAAGAACCAAAACAACAGTAATAACGGTTAAAATTAGCCAAGCGAATTTTGACTGGAATCAAAACTTTAACATGAGAGTTTGATCCTGGCTCAGGATGAACGCTGGCGGCGTGCTTAACACATGCAAGTCGAACGAAGCGATTTAGCGGAAGTTTTCGGATGGAAGCTGGATTGACTGAGTGGCGGACGGGTGAGTAACGCGTGGGTAACCTGCCTCACACTGGGGGACAACAGTTAGAAATGACTGCTAATACCGCATAAGCAACATAACCGCATGCATCTGCGTGAAAACTCCGGTGGTGGAGATGGACCCGCGTTTGATTAGCTGGTTGGTGGGTAACGGCCTACCAAGGCGACGATCAATAGCCGACCTGAGAGGGTGACCGGCCACATTGGGACTGAGACACGGCCCAAACTCCTACGGGAGGCAGCAGTGGGGAATATTGCACAATGGGGGAAACCCTGATGCAGCGACGCCGCGTGAGTGAAGAAGTATTTCGGTATGTAAAGCTCTATCAGCAGGGAAGAAATGACGGTACCTGACTAAGAAGCCCCGGCTAACTACGTGCCAGCAGCCGCGGTAATACGTAGGGGGCAAGCGTTATCCGGATTTACTGGGTGTAAAGGGAGCGTAGACGGTAAAGCAAGTCTGAGTGAAAGCCCGGGGCTCAACCCTGGACTGCTTTGGAAACCGTTTAACTAGAGTGCTGGAGAGGTAAGCGGAATTCTAGTGTAGCGGTGAAATGCGTAGATATTAGGAGGAACACCAGTGGCGAAGGCGGCTTACTGGACAGTAACTGACGTTGAGGCTCGAAAGCGTGGGGAGCAAACAGGATTAGATACCCTGGTAGTCCACGCCGTAAACGATGAATGCTAGGTGTTGGGGACAAAGTTCTTCGGTGCCGTCGCAAACGCAATAAGTATTCCACCTGGGAGTACGTTCGCAAGAATGAAACTCAAAGGAATTGACGGGACCCGCACAAGCGGTGGAGCATGTGGTTTAATCTGAAGCAACGCGAAGAACCTTACCAATCTTGACATCCCTCTGACCGGCGAGTAATGTCGCCTTCCTTCGGGACGCAGGTGACAGATGGTGCATGGTTGTCGTCAGCTCGTGTCGTGAGATGTTGGTTAAGTCCCGCAACGAGCGCAACCCTTATCCTAAGTAGCCAGCAGTTCGGCTGGCACTCTGGGAGACTGCCAGGGATAACCTGGAGGAAGGTGGGGATGACGTCAAATCATCATGCCCCTTATGATTTGGGCTACACACGTGCTACAATGGCGTAAACAAAGAGAGGCGAGACCGCGAGGTGGAGCAAATCTCAAAAATAACGTCTCAGTTCGGACTGCAGGCTGCAACTCGCCTGCACGAAGCTGGAATCGCTAGTAATCGCGAATCAGAATGTCGCGGTGAATACGTTCCCGGGTCTTGTACACACCGCCCGTCACACCATGGGAGTCAGTAATGCCCGAAGTCAGTGACCCAACCGCAAGGAGGGAGCTGCCGAAGGCAGGACCGATAACTGGGGTGAAGTCGTAACAAGGTAGCCGTATCGGAAGGTGCGGCTGGATCACCTCCTTTCTAAGGAAGAAGAAGTAAGGGTTTTATATACTGTTGAGTTTTCGAGGATGACAATTAAAGATTGAAATCCAGGAAATGAAAGATTTCCGGTGTCGATGCGCTTAGGAGGACACACCCGTTCCCATCCCGAACACGATGGTTAAGACCTAAGCGGCCGATGATACTATGCTGGAGACGGCATGGGAAAGCAGGTGGATGCCGGATTCATTATGGGGGTGTAGCTCAGTTGGGAGAGCACCTGCCTTGCAAGCAGGGGGTCAAGAGTTCGAATCTCTCCATCTCCACTCGCCGAAAGGCGACATAACATATGTACCTTGAAAACTGCATATTGAAAATCTGATACAAAGTTCAAACTGAAAAGTTTGAAACAAATATCAAGACATCCGAGGTGTTACACGAAAGTGTAACCAAACAAACCAAAAACAAGCAATTATTAATTGTAAACACCATAAGCCAAAGATGCAACGCTATGCATCTGAGAGGAACACCGTACCCGCGGTGCGAATCAATTGGTTAAGCTAATAAGAGCGCAGGGTGGATGCCTTGGCACTAAGAGCCGATGAAAGACGTGATAAGCTGCGAAAAGCTTCGGGGAGGAGCAAATATCCATTGATCCGGAGATATCTGAATGGGGAAACCCGGCTGAGAAGACCTCAGTCATCCATACGCCAATACATAACGTATGGAAGGGAACCCGCTGAACTGAAACATCTAAGTAGGCGGAGGAAGAGAAAGAAACATCGATTCCCAAAGTAGCGGCGAGCGAAATGGAAGAGCCAAACCAGAGTGCGCACTCTGGGTTACGGACTGCATAAGTGAGCTGATTCTGTTAATGGAACTATCCTGGAAAGACCGGCCAGAGAGAGTGAAAGCCCGTACATGAAAACGGAAGGCAGCGGCAGGATCCAGAGTACCGCGGGACACGTGGAACCTGGAATTCAAAATTCACCCCTGGCTAAATAATTCTTAGTGACCGATAGCGCATAGTACTGTGAAGGAAAGGTGAAAAGGACCCCGGGAGGGGAGTGAAAGAGAACCTGAAACCCTGTGTTTACAAGCTGTGGAAGCACGTTAAGGTGCAACCGCGTACTTTTTGTAGAACCATCCGGCGAGTTGCGGATGCTGGCGAGGTTAAGGAGTAAAGCCCGGAGCCGAAGCGAGAGCGAGTCTTAATAGGGCGTGAAGTCAGCATGTGCAGACCCGAAACCGCGACCTATCCATGTCCAGGTTGAAGTTCCCGTAAAAGGGAATGGAGGACCGAACGCACATCCGTTGAAAAGGGTGGCGATGAGGTGTGGATAGGGGAGAAATTCCAATCGAACCCGGAGATAGCTGGTTCTCCTCGAAATAGCTTTAGGGCTAGCCTCGTATTAGTTTAGCGGAGGTAGAGCACTGAATTTCCTAAGGGGGGCGTCAAAGCTTACCAAGAATATCAAACTCCGAATGCCGCATAAATGATGTACGGGAGTCAGACTGCACGAGATAAGTTGGGTAGTCAAAAGGGAAAGAGCCCAGACCTACAGCTAATCCCAAAGTGCGTTAAGTGGAAAAGGATGTGGGATTTCGAAGACAACTAGGATGTTGGCTCAGAAGCAGCCACACATTCAAAGAGTGCGTAATAGCTCACTAGTCGAGAGGTCCTGCGCCGAAAATGTCCGGGGCTGAAACACAACACCGAAGCTTAGGAATGTAGTTATACATTGGTAGAGGAGCATTCTTAAAGAGACGAAGCAGTACCGATAAGGAGCTGTGGAGTGTTTAAGAAGAGAGAATGCCGGAATGAGTAGCGAGATGGAGGTGGGAATCCTCCAGGCCGAATATCTAAGGTTTCCAGAGTAAAGCTGATCTGCTCTGGGTAAGTCGGGACCTAAGGCAAGGTCGAAAGACGTAGTCGATGGACAACAGGTTGAAATTCCTGTACCACATATCATCAGAACTGTGGGGACACAGAGAGATACCGGAACCTGGGAGTGAAGATACCAGGGCAAGCGAGGTAGGTGCTAAGCTGGCAAATCCGCTTAGTAAGCCGAAGACGTGATGCGGAGCGAATTTAAGTAGTGAAGTCCGGGATCTGAGCTGTCAAGAAAAGCCGCTATTGTGTGATATGTGCCCGTACCGTAAACCGACACAGGTGGATGAGGAGAGAATCCTAAGGCCGGCGGGAGAAGCATTGTTAAGGAACTCGGCAAAATGACCCTGTAACTTCGATAAAGGTGCCACAGAGATGTGGCCGCAGAGAATAGGCTCAAGCAACTGTTTAGCAAAAACACAGGTCTATGCAAAACCGAAAGGTGAGGTATATGGGCTGACGCCTGCCCGGTGCTGGAAGGTTACGAGGAGAGGTTAGAGCAATCGAAGCTTTGAATCTAAGCCCCAGTAAACGGCGGCCGTAACTATAACGGTCCTAAGGTAGCGAAATTCCTTGTCGGGTAAGTTCCGACCCGCACGAAAGGCGTAATGATTTGAGCGCTGTCTCGACAATGCACCCGGTGAAATTGAAATACCAGTGAAGATGCTGGTTACCTGCGCCAGGACGGAAAGACCCCATGGAGCTTTACTCTAGCTTGATACTGGGATTCGGTACTGCATGTACAGGATAGGTGGGAGACTTTGATGACAGGACGCCAGTCTTGTCGGAGTCGCTGTTGGGATACCACCCTTGTGGTACTGGATTTCTAACCAACCTCCGTGACCCGGAGGTGGGACAATGTCAGGTGGGGAGTTTGACTGGGGCGGTCGCCTCCGAAAGGGTATCGGAGGCGCTCAAGTTCCCTCAGAATGGTTGGAAGCCATTCAAAGAGTGCAAAGGCAGAAGGGAGCTTGACTGCGAGACCGACGGGTCGAGCAGGTACGAAAGTAGGACTTAGTGATCCGGTGGTAGAAAGTGGATTGCCATCGCTCAACGGATAAAAGCTACCCTGGGGATAACAGGCTTATCACTCCCAAGAGTTCACATCGACGGAGTGGTTTGGCACCTCGATGTCGGCTCATCGCATCCTGGGGCTGAAGTAGGTCCCAAGGGTTGGGCTGTTCGCCCATTAAAGCGGTACGCGAGCTGGGTTCAGAACGTCGTGAGACAGTTCGGTCCCTATCCGGCGCGGGCGTAGGATATTTGAGAGGAGCTGCCCTTAGTACGAGAGGACCGGGGTGGACTGGCCTCTGGTGTATCTGTTGAGCTATCAAGCTCATGGCAGAGTAGCCAAGCCGGGACGGGATAAACGCTGAAGGCATCTAAGCGTGAAGCCCCCCTCAAGATGAGATATCCCATACGCAAGTAGTAAGCCCCCTTGAAGACGACGAGGTAGATAGGGCAGAGGTGGAAGCGTAGTAATACGTGAAGCTGACTGTTACTAATCGGTCGAGGGCTTAACCAAAAGGTTATGGTTAAGGATAGGAAAGAGGAAGTTATTTCCTGAAGGATGGAAGATAGAAAGTAGAAGAAATTCAGTGTGCAGTTTTGAAGGTATATAAACATTCAAGAAAATCAAATATAAACGTGGATGACGGGGTGTGGCTCAGCTTGGCTAGAGCGCCTGGTTTGGGACCAGGAGGTCGCAGGTTCGAATCCTGTCACCCCGATTCTTACAAATATGCGCGAGTGGCTCAGTTGGTGGAGCGCGACCTTGCCAAGGTCGAGGCCGCGGGTTCGAGTCCCGTCTCGCGCTCTTTTTTATTATTGCGGAAGCTTTGATTCATCAGGGTTTCCGCTTTTTTGCATTTTCATTTTTATGTAGACAGTTGTAGACACCTGAAGCCAATATATACGCTTACAGACTGTTTAAAAGCAATTTGTTGGAATAAATGTATCGCAGAATAAAAGGAGGAAACCAAATGAGCAAAGTATTAATTCTAAACGGAAGTCCACGTGTAAACGGCAACACATCCATTGCCATCCGGGAAATGGAGAATGTATTTCGAAATAGTGGGGTAGAGGTAACAACCATACAGATTGGAAATAAAGATATCCGGGGCTGTATTGCCTGTAATCAGTGCAGCGAAATTGGAAAATGTGTGTTTGATGATATCGTAAATGAGCTGGCACCTCTCTTTGAGGCGGCGGATGGCCTGGTGATTGCCAGTCCGGTCTACTATGCATCGGCTAATGCGACGCTGATTGCCTGTCTTGACCGCTTGTTTTACAGCACGTCCTTTGATAAGAGCATGAAGGTGGGTGCCAGTGTAGTCTGTGCACGCAGAGGCGGCTGCTCAGCGACTTTTGATGAATTGAACAAATTTTTTACCATCAGCAATATGCCGATCGCATCCAGCAGATACTGGAACAGTATTCACGGCTGTGAGAAAGGGGAGGCAGAGATGGATGAGGAAGGCAAGCAGACGATGCGGATGCTTGCAAAGAATATGACATTTCTTATGAAGTCCATCGAGCTTGGCAAGAAAGAATATGGTCTTCCGGAACAGGAGGAGCGGACGGCGACGAATTTTATTCGGTAAGTTTAAGGGAGTCAGAGCATTTTTGATAATGTAGTCCATGCGCCGGCTGGATGAAGATACGATTTCGAAAATAAGAGCGGGAGCGCCGGAACAGCCGCGGTCGGTCAATTTATTCGGATCACAGATAAGAGAGATATCAGGCTCAACCCAATCTTTATCATCCGCATCCAGATTGACGGCGAAAGGAGGCGGATAAACGCGGCATTTTCCGCCGTTGGACTCGATATAATTTCCAAGAAGGCGGGAAATCTGGTAGGAAATTTCCTGATGAATCCGGCTCGGAGGTGCCATATTATGAAATTGCCCGTCGATCAGCTTTGCACGCTGCCCGTCGGGCAAATTCCAGTAATCTTTTGAAATATAGGTATAGCTATACCTAAAAGTATATTACAGGAAGAAATTATTTTCAATCATCCGTACGTATTCGCAACCAATCCCAGATAACCTCAGCGTCGTATCCGGTCATATGGATAATGATGACCTGATAATCACGAACCGTCTCATACGGAAGTTTACCGGAACCGTCATGCATCCATCACAGGAAAAGGCTGTGTATGAGGGAAGATTTCCGGGGAATTTTGAGCGGAAATATGGTTGGGTGGCAAAAGTTCACGCGCCATTTGGATAAAATCCTGCATGACAGGAGACAGAAACTTGCTCTGATGCCACGCCAGATGAATGGTATTTTGAAAAGAAAAATCCGAAAAATAGATCCGGGAAATGGCACTGAGTCTCAGCTCAGTTTCGATCATAGTGCTTGGAAGAATCGTGACGCCAAGCCCCAGGCGGACGGCTTCGAGAATGGCCTCTTGCGAGGTGCTTTCCCAGGCAGGGGTGACCTCACAGCCGGTCTGACGGATGGCATTTTGAAATACTTCATAAGAGGTGCTGCCGACTTCGCGGAAGAGCAGCGGTTGTTTCATAAATGCATTGATGGAAACGGTTTTTCCTGCCATCGGGTGTCTTGGCGCGCAGATGGCGGTGTAGTGTTCCTGAAACAGGGGAGTCAGGGCAATCTGTTCGGAGCGGATGGTGCCGCCGACGATTGCAAGATCTAGCGCCCCATTTAAGAGCATGGCTTCCGTCTGTGCGGTCGTCTGTATATGGACCTGCGTGTGCACATGGGGATATGTCTCTTGAAATAGCTGCATGAAACGTGGCAGATAGGAAATCCCCACGTTGGTGCTGGCGCCGATGCGGAGAATCCCGCTGATTCCGGAATTGGAAAATGCAAGTTCCATTTCATCGTACATCTGGATAAAATGGCGTGCATAGTCGAGAAAACGTCGCCCTTCGCCAGTAATGCGCAGACGCTGGTTGATCCGGTCGAAAAATAATGTTCCGTAGTGTTCTTCGAGCTCCCGGACGGCGGTGCTGACAGTTGGCTGCGTCAGGTAGAGATTGCGTGCCGCCTGTGTAATGCTTCCGGTGGACGCTACTTCGATAAAAATTCGGAAATGCCGCAGTGTCATGAAAACTCCTTTCCCGAATGTTTCATAAGGAGTGAGAAACATTCGTATCTGTGTGTTTGTCCTGCTTTTTGCCCGCCGTCAGAAATATTATTTTTGACGGCGTTGCTTTTATAGAGAATCATAGATATTTTAATAAGAACTATATATAAATTATAGTAATTTTAAAATGAATTGGCAAGTGTTATAATGGGCACAGAAAAAGGAATATTGTTTTGCGTGAAGGAGAACTGGGAGAGACAAAAGATAAAATAGAAAAAGGGGGAATGGCAGATGAAACAGAAGCATCGACTGCTGGTTTTATTTTTAAAAACACTTTATATCAGCGCATTTACATTCGGGGGCGGTTTTGTCATTGTGACATTTATGAAGAAATGTTTCGTGGATGAGCTTCACTGGATTGATGAACAGGAAATGCTTGATTTTACCGCACTGGCACAGTCCTGTCCGGGCGCGATTGCGGTAAATGGGGCAATTTTGGTTGGCTGGAAAGTATATGGGTTTGCCGGAATGGTGGTGGCAGTCATCGGAACGATTCTTCCGCCGATGGCGATTCTGGCGGTTTTATCCGTCTGTTACGCCGCGTTCGCGTCGAACGTCTGGGTGGCAGCATCACTAGAGGGAATGCGAGTCGGCGTGGCGGCTGTGATTCTGGATGTTTCCTGTGGGCTGGGAGTGAATGTTCTGAAGGAAAAAGCTGTATTCAATTGCAATCATGGTAATTGCGTTCCTGGCTGATTTTGTGCTGGATGTGAATGTAATCTATATCATTGCGGCGGGTATTCTGGCGGGAACGATTCGATTTATCTGGATGAGAAAACGTGAGCAGACGGCCGGTACGGTATAGAGGGGAGAATAGATATGATCTATATACAATTATTTTTTGAGCTTTCTGCAGATAGGGCTTTCAGCGTGGGCGGCGGCTACGCGGCGATTCCACTGGTACAGAGCCTGATTGTGGAACGACAGGGATGGATCACGATGACGGAGTTTACGAATCTTATCACGATCGCGGAAATGACGCCGGGACCGATTGCGGTCAATTCAGCAACCTTTGTCGGAATTCGGATAGCGGGACTTCCGGGGGCGGTTGCGGCAACCTGGGGATGTATTTTCCCATCTTGTATCATTGTATCGGTATTGGCATACATATATCGGCGTTACCGTGGCGGCTCTGCGATGGGAAGTATTTTAGGCAGTCTTCGCCCAGCGGTAGTGGCGCTGATCGCAGGTGCCGGACTTTCGATGCTACTGGCAGCAGTTCTTCCAGAGGTAAATGGGGAGAGGATGCTCCAGTGGGGCAGCCTGGTTCTTTTTTCGGCAGCTTTTATAGCGCTTCGCAAATGGAAACTGAACCCGATTCTTGTGATGTGGGTCTGCGGCGGTGTCAGCCTGGCAGTTAAATTGATTGAGTATCATTTGTAGATAAGGTAGTATAGGAATAGGTAATAGATATAAATGAGAGTGTAGATGGAGATTGAAAGCTGTATTTATGAATGGATGGAAATGGCATCGGATTCTTTTGATTCGATGCCATTTCTGGGATTAGGGGAAATAGATGCATAGACTTCAAATGGTTAGAATATTCTAAAAAATCACAACAAAATAAAAAGAATAACAAATATAGAAAAATTGTTGACAATCCTTGGAAACTCTGGTATCATAACATACGTCCTTGAGACAAGGGCAAATCAATCGAGGAAATAAGAGCGGAAACGCAAACGGGTTTCTAAGAAAGATTAAAAATAAAATAAAAAAGTTGTTGACAAAGTCAATTGCTTATGATAATATAAATAAGCTGTCGATGAGACAACAACGAAGAACCTTGAAAACTGAACAGTATGTAAAACCCTGAAAATTCTAAGAACAAAGGCTTTTGGTTAAGCCTTGAGGTTCAAGAGAACATTCAGAACAAAACCAAAACAACAGTAATAACGGTTAAAATTAGCCAAGCGAATTTTGACTGGAATCAAAACTTTAACATGAGAGTTTGATCCTGGCTCAGGATGAACGCTGGCGGCGTGCTTAACACATGCAAGTCGAACGAAGCAATCTAACGGAAGTTTTCGGATGGAAGCTAGATTGACTGAGTGGCGGACGGGTGAGTAACGCGTGGGTAACCTGCCTCACACTGGGGGACAACAGTTAGAAATGACTGCTAATACCGCATAAGCGCACAGGACCGCATGGTCCGGTGTGAAAAACTCCGGTGGTGTGAGATGGACCCGCGTTTGATTAGCTGGTTGGTGGGGTAACGGCCTACCAAGGCGACGATCAATAGCCGACCTGAGAGGGTGACCGGCCACATTGGGACTGAGACACGGCCCAAACTCCTACGGGAGGCCGCAACAGCAGTGGGGAATATTGCACAATGGGGGAAACCCTGATGCAGCGACGCCGCGTGAGTGAAGAAGTATTTCGGTATGTAAAGCTCTATCAGCAGGGAAGAAAATGACGGTACCTGACTAAGAAGCCCCGGCTAACTACGTGCCAGCAGCCGCGGTAATACGTAGGGGGCAAGCGTTATCCGGATTTACTGGGTGTAAAGGGAGCGTAGACGGTAAAGCAAGTCTGAAGTGAAAGCCCGGGGCTCAACCCCGGGACTGCTTTGGAAACTGTCTAGCTAGAGTGCTGGAGAGGTAAGTGGAATTCCTAGTGTAGCGGTGAAATGCGTAGATATTAGGAGGAACACCAGTGGCGAAGGCGGCTTACTGGACAGTAACTGACGTTGAGGCTCGAAAGCGTGGGGAGCAAACAGGATTAGATACCCTGGTAGTCCACGCCGTAAACGATGAATACTAGGTGTTGGGGGACAAAGTCCTTCGGTGCCGTCGCAAACGCAATAAGTATTCCACCTGGGGAGTACGTTCGCAAGAATGAAACTCAAAGGAATTGACTGGGGACCCGCACAAGCGGTGGAGCATGTGGTTTAATTCGAAGCAACGCGAAGAACCTTACAAGTCTTGACATCCCTCTGACCGGCGAGTAATGTCGCCCTTCCTTCGGACAGAGGAGACAGGTGGTGAATGGTTGTCGTCAGCGCGTGTCGTGAGATGTTGGTTAAGTCCCGCAACGAGCGCAACCCTTATCCTAAGTAGCCAGCAGTTCGGCTGGGCACTCTTGGGAGACTGCCAGGGATAACCTGGAGGAAGGTGGGGATGACGTCAAATCATCATGCCCCTTATGATTTGGGCTACACACGTGCTACAATGGCGTAAACAAAGAGAGGCGAGACCGCGAGGTGGAGCAAATCTCAAAAATAACGTCTCAGTTCGGACTGCAGGCTGCAACTCGCCTGCACGAAGCTGGAATCGCTAGTAATCGCGAATCAGAATGTCGCGGTGAATACGTTCCCGGGTCTTGTACACACCGCCCGTCACACCATGGGAGTCAGTAATGCCCGAAGTCAGTGACCCAACCGTAAGGAGGGAGCTGCCGAAGGCAGGACCGATAACTGGGGTGAAGTCGTAACAAGGTAGCCGTATCGGAAGGTGCGGCTGGATCACCTCCTTTCTAAGGAAGAAGGATTATAAGTAGGTTGCGAGAGCAGCTGAATCAATCCAACTAAAACGGAAGAAGAAGTAAGGGTTTTATATACTGTTGAGTTTTCGAGGATGACAATTAAAGGTTGAAATCCAGGAAATGAAAGATTTCCGGTGTCGATGCGCTTAGGGGACACACCCGTTCCCATCCCGAACACGATGGTTAAGACCTAAGCGGCCGATGATACTATGCTGGAGACGGCATGGGAAAGCAGGTGGATGCCGGATTCCATTAAAAACAATTCGCTGAAAGCGATTTGAAATAGAACGGACACATCGGAATGGATGAACTATCTGTGATGAGGATGTGTTAACCTACACCAGCAGGGTAGTGCTGTTCCATATAACTGGTTTTTACCAGTGATTCATAAGTTCGAGCTTATCGAGGTTGTGAATGACTGATAAACTTCAGTCAAGTATGTACCTTGAAAACTGCATATTGAAAATCTGATACAAAGTTCAAACTGAAAAGTTTGAAACAAATATCAAGACATCCGAGGTGTTACACGAAAGTGTAACCAAACAAACCAAAAACAAGCAATTATTAATTGTAAACACCATAAGCCAAAGATGCAACGCTATGCATCTGAGAGGAACACCGTACCCGCGGTGTGAATCAATTGGTTAAGCTAATAAGAGCGCAGGGTGGATGCCTTGGCACTAAGAGCCGATGAAAGACGTGATAAGCTGCGAAAAGCTTCGGGGAGGAGCAAATATCCATTGATCCGGAGATATCTGAATGGGGAAACCCGGCTGAGAAGACCTCAGTCATCCATACGCCAATACATAACGTATGGAAGGGAACCCGCTGAACTGAAACATCTAAGTAGGCGGAGGAAGAGAAAGAAACATCGATTCCCAAAGTAGCGGCGAGCGAAATGGGAAGAGCCCAAACCAGAGTGCGTGCACTCTGGGGTTACGGACTGCATAAGTGAGCTGATTCGTTAATGGAACGGTCCTGGAAAGACCGGCCAGAGAGAGTGAAAGCCTCGTACATGAAAACGATAAGCAGCGGCAGGATCCAGAGTACCGCGAGACACGTGGAACCTTGCGGGAATTCGGGGGGACCACCCCCCAAGGCTAAATACTCCTTAGTGACCGATAGCGCATAGTACTGTGAAGGAAAGGTGAAAAGGACCCCGGGAGGGGAGTGAAAGAGAACCTGAAACCCTGTGTTTACAAGCTGTGGAAGCACGTTAAGGTGCAACCGCGTACTTTTTGTAGAACGGTCCGGCGAGTTGCGGATGCTGGCGAGGTTAAGGAGTAAAGCTCCGGAGCCGAAGCGAGAGCGAGTCTTAATAGGGCGTAAAGTCAGCATGTGCAGACCCGAAACCGGGTGACCTATCCATGTCCAGGTTGAAGTTCCCGTAAAAGGGAATGGAGGACCGAACGCACATCCGTTGAAAAGGGTGGCGATGAGGTGTGGATAGGGGAGAAATTCCAATCGAACCCGGAGATAGCTGGTTCTCCTCGAAATAGCTTTAGGGCTAGCCTCGTATTAGTTTAGCGGAGGTAGAGCACTGAATTTCCTAAGGGGGGCGTCAAAGTCTACCGAAGAATATCAAACTCCGAATGCCGCATAAATGATGTACGGGAGTCAGACTGCACGAGATAAGTTGGGTAGTCAAAAGGGAAAGAGCCCAGACCTACAGCTAAGGTCCCAAAGTGCGTGTGTTAAGTGGAAAAGGATGTGGGATTTCGAAGACAACTAGGATGTTGGCTCAGAAGCAGCCACACATTCAAAGAGTGCGTAATAGCTCACTAGTCGAGAGGTCCTGCGCCGAAAATGTCCGGGGCTAAAACACAACACCGAAGCTTAGGAATGTAATTATACATTGGTAGAGGAGCATTCTTAAAGAGACGAAGCAGTACCGGTAAGGAGCTGTGGATTGTTTAAGAAGAGAGAATGCCGGAATGAGTAGCGAGATGGAGGTGGGAATCCTCCAGGCCGAATATCTAAGGTTTCCAGAGTAAAGCTGATCTGCTCTGGTAAGTCGGGGCCTAAGGCGAGGTCGAAAGACGTAGTCGATGGACAACAGGTTGAAATTCCTGTACCACATATCATCAGAACTGTGGGGACACAGAGATACCGGAACCTGGGATTAAGATACCAGGGCAAGCGAGGTAGGTGCTAAGCTGGCAAAACCGCTTAGCAATCCGAAGACGTAATGCGGACCGAATTAAAGTAGTGAAGTCCGGGATTCGAGCTGTCGAGAAAAGCCGCTATTGCGTGATATGTACCCGTACCGTAAACCGACACAGGTGGATGAGGAGAGAATCCTAAGGCCGGCGGGAGAAGCATTGTTAAGGAACTCGGCAAAATGACCCTGTAACTTCGGGATAAAGGGTGCCACAGAGATGTGGCCGCAGAGAATAGGCTCAAGCAACTGTTTAGCAAAAACACAGGTCTATGCAAAACCGAAAGGTGAGGTATATGGGCTGACGCCTGCCCGGTGCTGGAAGGTTAAGAGGAGAGGTTAGAGCAATCGAAGCTTTGAATTTAAGCCCCAGTAAACGGCGGCCGTAACTATAAACGGTCCAAGGTAGCGAAATTCCTTGTCGGGTAAGTTCCGACCCGCACGAAAGGCGTAATGATTTGAGCGCTGTCTCGACAATGCACCCGGTGAAATTGAAATACCAGTGAAGATGCTGGTTACCTGCGCCAGGACGGAAAGACCCCATGGAGCTTTACTCTAGCTTGATACTGGGATTCGGTACTGCATGTACAGGATAGGTGGGAGACTTTGATGACAGGACGCCAGTCTTGTCGGAGTCGCTGTTGGGATACCACCCTTGTGGTACTGGATTTCTAACCAACCCCGTGACCCGGAGGTGGGACAATGTCAGGTGGGGAGTTTGACTGGGGCGGTCGCCTCCGAAAGGGTATCGGAGGCGCTCAAAGGTTCCCTCAGAATGGTTGGAAACCATTCAAAGAGTGCAAAGGCAGAAGGGAGCTTGACTGCGAGACCGACGGGTCGAGCAGGTACGAAAGTAGGACTTAGTGATCCGGTGGTAGAAAGTGGGATTGCCATCGCTCAACGGATAAAAGCTACCCTGGGGATAACAGGCTTATCACTCCCAAGAGTTCACATCGACAGGTGGTTTGGCACCTAGATGTCGGCTCATCGCATCCTGGGGCTGAAGTAGGTCCCAAGGGTTGGGCTGTTCGCCATTAAAGCGGTACGCGCTGGGTTCAGAACGTCGTGAGACAGTTCGGTCCCTATCCGGCGCGGGCGTAGGATATTTGAGAGGAGCTGCCCTTAGTACGAGAGGACCGGGGTGGACTGGCCTCTGGTGTATCTGTTGAGCTATCAAGCTCATGGCAGAGTAGCCAAGCCGGGACGGGATAAACGCTGAAGGCATCTAAGCGTGAAGCCCCCCTCAAGATGAGATATCCCATACGCAAGTAGTAAGACCCCGAGAGACGACGAGGTAGATAGGGCAGAGGTGGAAGCGTAGTAATACGAAGCTGACTGTTACTAATCGGTCGAGGGCTTAACAAAAAAGGTTATGGTTAAGGATATAGGTAAGAGGAAGTTATTTCCTGAAGGATGAAAGATAGAAAGTAGAAGAAATTCAGTGTGCAGTTTTGAAGATATGTAAAGAAGACCGTTGTACAGAAATGTATGGCGGTTTTTTTGTGTAATAGGGAAGTCCAATTTGACAGATATTCCTTAAGCTTTTCATAATGGCGCTGCCGGACTGACTTTCGATGTCCTTTACCGGCGACAAACGTTGTTTCATCCAACTGCCAGATTTCTGCGTATTTCGATGCGGCTTCCTTTAAGTATTCTGACGAGTATTCTGTATTAATACTGAACTTTATCCCCGTGTATTGAAGCTCAAGATTAATTTCCTGAAACAGGGAAGTGAGCTTCTCAAACAGGCGGTATCTGGATTTTTCAGTCGCTTTCTTCCATACCCATTATTAAAATTATATATTATGTACAGTTTTGAAAAATGGCACACCGCAATCTCGTTACTGTAGTGTTTGGAATGAGAAGAGAGCAAATAAATCAGCGGCATTTCCGCAAGAAGGATCAAAATAAGCTGGTGGGAATGCAGCTGATTTTTTAATTTAGTATGTGTGAAATAAATAAAAATGACAAAATATTCTAAAAAATCACAACAAAATAAAAAGAATAACAAATATAGAAAAATCGTTGACAATCCTTGGAAACTCTGGTATCATAACATACGTCCTGAGACAAGGGCAAATAATCGAGGAAATAAGAGCGGAAACGCAAACGGGTTTCTAAGAAAGATTAAAAATAAAATAAAAAAGTTGTTGACAAAGTCAATTGCTTATGATAATATAAATAAGCTGTCGATGAGACAACAACGAAGAACCTTGAAACTGAACAGTATAAAACCCTGAAAATTTAAGAACAAAGGCTTTATTAAGCCGAAGTTCAAGAGAACATTCAGAACAAAACCAAACAACAGTAATAACGGTAAAAATTAGCCAAGCGAATTTTGACTGGAATCGCAAACTTTAACATGAGAGTTTGATCCTGGCTCAGGATGAACGCTGGCGGCGGCTTAACACATGCAAGTCGAACGAAGCAATCTAACGGAAGTTTCGGATGGAAGCTAGATTGACTGAGTGGCGGACGGGTTAGTAACGCGTGGGTAACCTGCCCTACACTGGGGATAACAGTTAGAAATGACTGCTAATACCGCATAAGCGCAATATAACCGCATGGTCTGTGAAAACCTGGTGGTGAGATGACCTGCGTTGATTAGCTAGTTTGGGGGTAACGGCCTACCAAGGCGACGATCAATAGCCGACCTGAGAGGGTGACCGGCCACATTGGGACTGAGACACGGCCCAAACTCCTACGGGAGGCAGCAGGGGAATATTGCACAATGGGGAAACCCTGATGCAGCGACGCCGCGGAGTGAAGAAGTATTTCGGTATGTAAAGCCTCATCAGCAGGGGAAAAAATGACGGTACCTGACTAAGAAGCCCTGGCTAACTACGTGCCAGCAGCCGCGGTAATACGTAGGGGCAAGCGTTATCCGGATTTACTGGGTGTAAAGGAGCGTAGACGGTAAAGCAAGTCTGAGTGAAAGCCCAGGCAAACCCTGGACTGCTTTGGAAACTGTTTAACTAGAGTGCTGGAGAGGTAAGCGGAATCTCTAGTGTAGCGGTGAAATGCGTAGATATTAGGAAGAACACCAGTGGCGAAGGCGGCTTGCTGGACAGTAACTGACGTTCAGGCTCGAAAGCGTGGGGAGCAAACAGGATTAGATACCCTGGTAGTCCACGCCGTAAACGATGAATGCTAGGTGTTGGTGGGCAAAGCCCATCGGTGCCGCCAAACGCAATAAGTATTCCACCTGGGGAGTACGTTCGCAAGAATGAAACTCAAAGGAATTGACGGGGACCCGCACAAGCGGTGGAGCATGTGGTTTAATTCGAAGCAACGCGAAGAACCTTACCAAATCTTGACATCCCTCTGACCGGCGACTTAAGTCGCCTTTCCTTCGGGACAGAGAAGACAGGTGGTGCATGGTTGTCGTCAGCTCGTGTCGTGAGATGTTGGGTTAAGTCCCGCAACGAGCGCAACCCTTATCCTCAGTAGCCAGCAGTCCGGCTGGGCACTCTGTGGAGACTGCCAGGGATAACCTGGAGGAAGGCGGGGATGACGTCAAATCATCATGCCCCTTATGATTTGGGCTACACACGTGCTACAATGGCGTAAACAAAGAGAGGCGAAGACGCGAGGTGAGCAAATCCCAAAATAACGTCCCAGTTCGGACTGCAGTCTGCAACTCGCCTGCATGAAGCTGGAATCGCTAGTAATCGCGGATCAGAATGCCGCGGTGAATACGTTCCCGGGTCTTGTACACACCGCCCGTCACACCATGGGAGTCGATAACGCCCGAAGTCAGTGACCCAACCGTAAGGAGGAGCTGCCGAAGCGGCACCGGATAACTGAAGTCGTAACAAGGTAGCCGTATCGGAAGGTGCGGCTGGATCACCCTCCTTCTAAGGAAGAAGAAGGAGTTTTTATATATTGTTGAGTTTTCGAGGATGACAATTAAAGATTGAAATCCAGGAAATGAAAGATTTCCGGTGCCGATGCGCTTAGGGGAAACACCCGTTCCCATCCCGAACACGACGGTTAAGACCTAAGCGGCCGATGATACTATGCTGGAGACGGCATGGGAAAGCAGGTGGATGCCGGATCCAAATGGGCTTATAGCTCAGCTGGTTAGAGCGCACGCCCGATGTTGAGGTCGGTGGTCTGGAGTCCACTTAAGCCCATTTAACCCGAAAGGGTATGACTTCTTTTTATGAGTCATTCGTGAGTTTGAGTTTATCAAGCTTAGGAATGACTGATAAAATCAGTCAAGTATGTACCTTGAAAACTGTATATTGAAAATCTGATACAAAGTTCAAACTGAAAGTTTGAAACAAATATCAAGACATCCGAGGTGTTACATCGAAAGATGTAACCAAACAAACAAAACAAGCAATTATTAATTGTAAACACCATAAGCCAAAGATGCAACGCTATGCATCTGAGAGGAACACCGTACCCGCGGTGTGAATCAATTGGTTAAGCTAATAAGAGCGCAGGGTGGATGCCTTGGCACTAAGAGCCGATGAAAGACGTGATAAGCTGCGAAAAGCTTCGGGGAGGAGCAAATATCCTTTAATCCGGAGATATCTGAATGGGGAAACCTGGCTGAGAAGACCTCAGTCGTCCATGCATAATACATAACGTATGGAAGGGAACCCGCTGAACTGAAACATCTAAGTAGGCGGAGGAAGAGAAAGAAACATCGATTCCCCAAAGTAGCGGCGAGCGAAATGGAAGAGCCCAAACCGGAGTGCGTGCACACCGGGGTTCGGACTGCATAAGTGAGCTGATTCGTTAATGGAACGGTCCTGGAAAGACCGGCCAGAGAGTGAAAGCCCGTACATGAAAACGATAAGCAGCGGCAGGATCCAGAGTACCGCGAGACACGTGGAACCTTGCGGGAATTCGGGAATACCCCAAGGCTAAATACTCTTAGTGACCGATAGCGCATAGTACTGTGAAGGAAAGGTGAAAAGGTTACGGGAGGAGTGAAAGAGAACCTGAAACCCTGTGTTTACAAGCTGTGGAAGCACGTTAAGGTGCAACCGCGTACTTTTTGTAGAACGGTCCGGCGAGTTGCGGATGCTGGCGAGGTTAAGGAGTAAAGCTCCGGAGCCGAAGCGAGAGCGAGTCTTAATAGGGCGTAAAGTCAGCATGCAGACCCGAAACCGGGTGACCTATCCATGTCCAGGTTGAAGTTCCCGTAAAGGGAATGGAGGATAGAGCACATCCGTTGAAAAGGGTGGCGATGAGGTGTGGATAGGGGAGAAATTCCAATCGAACCCGGAGATAGCTGGTTCTCCTCGAAATAGCTTTAGGGCTAGCCTCGTATTAGTTTAGCGGAGGTAGAGCACTGAATTTCCTAGGGGGCGTCAAAGTCTACCGAAGAATATCAAACTCCGAATGCCGCATAAATGATGTACGGGAGTCAGACTGCACGAGATAAGTTGGTAGTCAAAGGGAAAGAGCCCAGACCTACACATCCCAAAGTGTGTTAAGTGGAAAGGATGTGGGATTTCGAAGACAACTAGGATGTTGGCTCAGAAGCAGCCACACATTCAAAGAGTGCGTAATAGCTCACTAGTCGAGAGGTCCTGCGCCGAAAATGTCCGGGGCTAAAACACAACACCGAAGCTTAGGAATGTAATTAATACATTGGTAGAGGAGCATTCTTAAAGAGAGGAAGCAGTACCGATAAGGAGCTGTGGATTTTTAAGAAGAGAGAATGCCGGAATGAGTAGCGAGATGGAGGTGGGAATCCTCCAGGCCGAATATCTAAGGTTTCCAGAGTAAAGCTGATCTGCTCTGGGTAAGTCGGGGCCTAAGGCGAGGTCGAAAGACGTAGTCGATGGATAACAGGTTGAAATTCCTGTACTACATATCATCAGAACTGTGGGGACACAGAGAGATACCGGAACCTGGGAGTGAAGATACCAGGGCAAGCGAGGTAGGTGCTAAGCTGGCAAAACCGCTTAGTAAGCCGAAGACGTGATGCGGAGCGAATTAAAGTAGTGAAGTCCGGGATTCGAGCTGTCGAGAAAAGCCGCTATTGCGTGATATGTACCCGTACCGTAAACCGACACAGGTGGATGAGGAGAGAATCCTAAGGCCGGCGGGAGAAGCATTGTTAAGGAACTCGGCAAAATGACCCTGTAACTTCGGGATAAAGGGTGCCACAGTGATGTGGCCGCAGAGAATAGGCTCAAGCAACTGTTTAGCAAAAACACAGGTCTATGCAAAACCGAAAGGTGAGGTATATGGGCTGACGCCTGCCCGGTGCTGGAAGGTTAAGAGGAGAGGTTAGAGCAATCGAAGCTTTGAATCTAAGCCCCAGTAAACGGCGGCCGTAACTATAACGGTCCTAAGGTAGCGAAATTCCTTGTCGGGTAAGTTCCGACCCGCACGAAAGGCGTAATGATTTGAGCGCTGTCTCGACAATGCACCCAGGTGAAATTGAAATACCCGTGAAGATGCTGGTTACCTGCGCCAGGACGGAAAGACCCCATGGAGCTTTACTCTAGCTTGATACTGGGATTCGGTACTGCATGTACAGGATAGGTGGGAGACTTTGATGACAGGACGCCAGTCTTGTCGGAGTCGCTGTTGGGATACCACCCTTGTGGTACTGGATTTCTAACCAACCTCCGTGACCCGGAGGTGGGACAATGTCAGGTGGGGAGTTTGACTGGGGCGGTCGCCTCCGAAAGGGTATCGGAGGCGCTCAAAGGTTCCCTCAGAATGGTTGGAAACCATTCAAAGAGTGCAAAGGCAGAAGGGAGCTTGACTGCGAGACCGACGGGTCGAGCAGGTACGAAAGTAGGACTTAGTGATCCGGTGGTAGAAAGTGGGATTGCCATCGCTCAACGGATAAAAGCTACCCTGGGATAACAGGCTTATCACTCCCAAGAGTTCACATCGACGGAGTGGTTTGGCACCTCGATGTCGGCTCATCGCATCCTGGGGCTGAAGTAATTTGGGTTGGGCTGTTCGCCCATTAAAGCGGTACGCGAGCTGGGTTCGGAACGTCGTGAGACAGTTCGTCCCTATCCGGCGCGGGCGTAGGATATTTGAGAGGAGCTGCCCTTAGTACGAGAGGACCGGGGTGGACTGGCCTCTGGTGTATCTGTTGAGCTATCAAGCTCATGGCAGAGTAGCCAAGCCGGGACGGGATAAACGCTGAAGGCATCTAAGCGTGAAGCCCCCCTCAAGATGAGATATCCCATACGCAAGTAGTAAGACCCCTTGAAGACGACGAGGTAGATAGGGCAGAGGTGGAAGCGTAGTAATACGTGAAGCTGACTGTTACTAATCGGTCGAGGGCTTAACCAAAAGGATATGGTTAAGAATTGGATAGGAAAGAGGAAGTTATTTCCTAAAGGATGGAAGATAGAAAGTAGAAGAAATTCAGTGTGCAGTTTTGAAGATATGTAAAGAAGACCGTTGTACAGAAATGTATGACGGTTTTTTGTGTAATAGGAAATTCCTTGAAGTCCCTATTTACACAAAAGGCACTAACGTGCCAATGATGCGCACGTCGCGCGAAGCAGAAACATGTCGCAAGCGACCGCGCTCAGCGTGAGAATGTGCCAAGGTACATTTTTCCAAGATTATATGAGTTCTGAACCAGAAATTTAAGGATGTGTCATGCTGCTCATGCAGCGAGAAAACGGTAACATCCGATGAAAAGAATAGATTTTCGATTTTTAAAAGTAGTTGACATTTAAAATATAATCGGTTATACTTATCTACGTTGTTGGAAAGCAATATTCCCTCGATAGCTCAGTCGGTAGAGCACGCGGCTGTTAACCGCGCTGTCGTAGGTTCGAGTCCTACTCGGGGAGTTTTGATCCATATACTTTATGACCTTTAGCTCAGTTGGTTAGAGCAACCGGCTCATAACCGGTCGGTCCCGGTCGAGTCCCCAGAACTCTACCCAATATGAGGTAAATAAATAATTTAATATTTGGCCCGGTGGCTCAGCTGGTTAGAGCGCCGCCCTGTCACGGCGGAGGTCGGGTTCGAACTCCCATCCGGGTCGTTTTGATACGACTGTTATAAATTGGTTCGCGTAAGCGGATTGAGGGACAGAGTATCGTAATGGGGTCTTAGCTCAGCTGGGAGAGCATCTGCCTTACAAGCAGAGGGTCACAGGTTCGAGCCCTGTAGGCCCCATTTCATTGTTGGAGTAAGAAGAATTTCTGGTTGATATATCGATATAATTTGAAATGAATCAACAATAAAAGAAATTCAAAAATCTAAAACAGTTGACATTCTTCAGAATGAGTTGTATAATATGACTTGTTCGTTAAGAATAAAAGTATGTGTGTAGCTCAGCTGGATAGAGCACTTGGCTACGAAGGTGTCGGAGTTCGAATCTTCTCACGCACGTCGATTTCTCTGGTTGTCAGAGAGCAAAAGCATCCTTTTGAGGGTGTTTTGTATAATAGGGAATTCCAAGGAATTTCCTATTACACAAAATGCACTAACGTGCCATTGATGGGCACACGTGCGAACCGTAACCCTGAGCACATTCTTTATTCCGTTTACGACAGCCCGGAATTGACTTTTTACCGCATGACCGATATAATAATAGGGCTGTCCCTATCAAGGCAGATAGCTTTGCGGTTTCTATGAAAGACCGCGTGGAGGAATTATGAAAACAGAATATCTGATAAAAATTGGTTCTGTCGCGAAATGGCTGGTGCCGTTTTTTGCAGCGGTGGCGCTGCTGAACGCGTAGGTTTTAAGTGGGCAGAATAAAATAGAAAGGCTGGGAAGAAGCTGGGAGATGCATCACGGATTCTGACACAGCGGAAAGGAGAAGAGATGCAGTTAGTTCAGTTAGATATGAAGCAGATATCGAGCGAGGCAGAGATTTACGACTGCCTGGTCGGTCAGATGAATTTTACCAATGCCGATGAAAAACCGGAATGGATGAATGTGATTGAGATGAACGAGCGGGATCCGTATGAGATGGATACAGAAGAACAGCCAGAGGATCCGGAGTTTAAGAAAATTCTGGAGACACCGGAGAAGACATTGGATGGTCTGGTACAGATGCTGGCTGCCCGCCTGGCAGATGATTACTGCCTGGAAGTAATCCGGGATGAAGCGGCGGATGATGAGAAGAAAGAACTGGAAAAACGTCTGGAACGCGCACTGGAAGATGCGGCGCGCACAATCGATGAAAGAGACGGGAAATTGTATGCAATACTTGAGGATACAAAACCCATGGCATTCTCCGTTATCTGATGAGCCGGAAGAAGGATTGATTCCGTGTGAGGTGGTTCGGTCTTCCCGGAAGACGATCGCCATCCAGATCACGGCGGAAGAACGCCTGGTACTTCGGATTCCGAGGAGGGCTTCGGTGCAGGCTGCGATGCGGTTTGCCGAGGAGCACCGCGACTGGATTGAAGTCCATTATAAAGAAGCGGTGGAACGCCAGAGGAACCGGAAAACATATGGAGCGGAAGAAATCCGAAATTTCACAGAAAAGCTGCGCCCGGTGCTCATGCACCGGGTTGCTTTATATGCGGCGTGCATGGGCGTAACCTATGGAAAAATCACAATCCGGAACCAGAAAACGCGTTGGGGAAGCTGCAGCGCAGCTGGAAACCTAAATTTTAACTGGCGGTTGGCACTTTTGCCGGAGGATCTGATGAATTATGTGATTGTCCATGAGCTGGCACACCGGCTGGAAATGAACCATTCCGCGCGTTTCTGGACGCAGGTGGAGAATATACTGCCGGACTGGCGGGAACGGCGCAGGCGGCTTAGGGAGTATGTGATATAGAAAAGAAGCACAGACATAGATGTACTCTCGGAATCTTTCTGTGCTTGATTTTGTGAGATGATTTTTTGTCAGTTGTGCTCAAATTTCTGAGGCGTTGGCGTTGCGTCCGCCTCTGAAATGGCGCGGGCCAGCCACAAAAGCAAGTGCAAAAAAGACTCCGAGAGTCCATCTAGATAATAGGAGGAACAAAATGGCATGACGGTTGTCATCACGGATCATCATGAGGTGCCCTTAGATGGGGAAAAAGAGAAGATTCCCCCGGCGGATGCGGTGATCGATCCGAAACAGGCAGACTGTCCGTACCCATTTCCGGAGATCTGCGGCGCAGTGGTGGCGTACAAGCTGGTGCAGGTTTTATATGCCCGCCGGGGCGTGCCGCAGATGGAATGGCTGGATTTGCTTGAATTTGCCGCGATTGCGACGGTCGGTGATGTGATGAAGCTGCAGGATGAGAACCGGATTCTGGTAAAATACGGTCTTAAAAAGATGGCGCAGACCAAAAATCTAGGGCTTCGCAGGCTGGCGGAGAAAAATAATCTCGATCTGGGGGCGATCACAGCATACCATATCGGATTTGTCATTGGACCGTGCCTGAATGCGGGCGGACGATTAAAAACGGCAAAGGAAGCGCTGGCGCTTCTGCGGGCGCAGAGCGAGGAAGAGGCAGAACGCCTGGCAGAGGAACTTAAGGAATTAAATGATACCCGCAAGGATATGACCGAGCAGGGGACTGAGGCGGCGAAGCTGCAGGTAGAGAGCTGGTACCAGAAGGACAAGGTGCTGGTGGTCTTTCTGCCGGAATGCCATGAATCGCTGGCGGGCATTATTGCAGGGCGCCTGAGGGAATATTATCAGAAGCCGGCGATCGTGCTGACGCGCGGCGAGGAGGCGGTCAAAGGCTCGGGACGTTCCATTGATGAGTACCATATGTTTAAAAAGCTGACAGAGGTCAGCGATCTGCTGCTCAAATTTGGCGGGCATCCGCTGGCAGCCGGGCTTTCGCTGGAAGAGAAGAACATTGACGAGTTCCGGCGCAGACTGAATGAAAATGCGGGGCTGACGGAGGAAGATTTTAAAGCGAAAGTCTGGATCGATGTGCCGATGCCGGTGGGATATGTGACAGAACGGCTTGTGAGAGAGCTTTCCTGTCTCGAACCGTTTGGACAGGGTAACGAAAAACCGCTGTTTGCAGAGAAATCACTCCGCATCCGGGCAAGCCGCGTGCTGGGGCGCAACCGGAATGTCGTAAAAATGACGTTGGAAGAGACAGACGGACACGCGATCGAGGCGCTATATTTCGGTGACGGAACGGCGTTTGAGGAAGAGCGCGCCGGACGGCGAGAGATCGACGTCGTGTATTATCCGGACATCAATGAGTACAATGGAAGAAAAACGCTGCAGGCGGTGATCCGCCGTTATAAATTCCGGGGGTAAATGGCATGATAACGAGAAAAGATGTGATGCCGGTCAATTTCCTGAAAAAAGAAAAATTTACCGGAAGTGATACCGGGATGCGCTACCGGATGGAGATGACAAAGCGCGAAGTACCGAAAGAAGACGGCGCAGATGGCGAGACGGTCGAGGAGACAGTCCTGACCGTGACATCGTGGCCGGAACCATATGGATACGACGCAACGCCGGAAGAGGAGAAGACCCGCGAGGAATTTCCATTTTCGGAAGAAGGAATTGTGAGCGGGGTAGAGTGGCTGAACGGGCAGCATGCGCGGTATGTGAAGCCTGAAAAATAGACGGTTGCGTGAACAGAAAGAGTGAAAAAGTAGAATGAGTTGGAAAAAGACATTTTATGAGGGGCTAAAGAGCGGTATCCCCATTGGACTGGGGTATCTGCCGGTCTCCTTTACGTTTGGCTTCCTGGCGGTGTCGGGCGGTCTGCCGGTCTGGGTAGCAGTTTTTATATCGCTGACGAACTTAACGAGCGCCGGACAGTTCGCAGGGACAAACCTGATTCTGGCGGGGCTGGGTACTTTGAGGTGGCATTGACGACGTTTGTCATCAACCTGCGCTATATGCTGATGTCACTGTCCCTGTCCCAGAAGCTCGATGAAAAGACGGGAACCGGGGCGCGCCTGGCACTGGCATTCGGCATCACGGATGAGACGTTTGTCGTCAGTTCCCTGCATCCGGGCATTTTGAAAGCGTCGTATATGCTGGGACTTATCACGATGCCGATTCTGGGGTGGAATCTTGGAACCTGGCTGGGAGGCGCGATCTCGGCGGTTCTGCCGCAGGCGCTGCAGAATGCGATGGGAATTGCCCTGTACGCGATGTTTATTGCACTGATTCTGCCGGCGGCACGCAAATCGCGGTCGGTGTGCTGCGTCATCATTCTGGCAGTTGTGATGGTGTGCATTTTAAAATATGTTCCGGTTTTTGCCGGTATTTCCTCCGGTTTCCGGGTGATTCTGGTTACGATCGCGGCATCGGCGTTCGGTGCATGGAAATTCCCGCATGATCCGGACGGTAAAGAAGCCGGTCAGGACGAGAGTCAGAAAGAGGGGGCAGAATGATGAATACAGCAGAGGCAGCAGGAGCAGCCGGAACACTCGATATGAAATACGTACTGACCTGTGTCCTTTTGATGGCACTGGTTACATATATTCCACGTGTTCTTCCGGTTACGATTTTCCGGAAACAGATCCGTTCGAAGTTTATCCGATCTTTCTTAGATTATACGCCGTATGCAGTGCTGGGAGCACTGACATTTCCGGATGTATTTACCTCCACAGGACATCTCTATTCGTCGGTCGGAGGAACGATCGTAGCGGTGATTTTGGGATATAAGGGAAAGAGCCTGGTGGTAGTGGCGATCGCGGCGATTGTGACGGTTTACCTGCTTGAGATGGCAGGCGGAGCCGGTCTTTTGGCGTCGCTTTCATTTTAAGAAAAATTTAAAATGAATATGCGCAAAAGCGCGGGAAATTCATCATAAATAAAAACGAAAGGTGCAGACAAGATGATTACAATGAAGGGAGCCGCTGTTTCGGCAAAGCTGAAAGAGCAGGTGGAAAAAGGGCTGGAAACCCTGACATGGGTGCCGAAACTGACGATTATCCGGGTGGGCGAGAATCCGGATGATATTTCCTATGAGAAAGGCGCAACGAAGAAGCTGACATCGTTCGGGCTTGAGGTGGAATCGAAGGTATTTCCGGGAGATATCTCGGACGAGGCATTTAAGAGGGAGTTTGCGGCGATCAATGCGGATGCGTCGGTGGACGGTATTTTAATGCTGCGCCCGCTTCCAAAACAGATCAACGAGCAGGATATTGAAAAAATGATCGATCCGGCGAAGGATCTGGACGGTATTTCCCCAGTCAATATCGCAAAGGTGTTCAGCGGCGATACGAGCGGTTTTGCGCCGTGTACGGCGGAGGCAGTGGTATGCATGCTGAAAATGAACGATATCGCGCTTTCTGGCAAACGGGTGGCAGTCGTAGGAAGAAGCATGGTTGTGGGACGCCCGCTTTCGATGCTGCTTCTGCATGAAAATGCGACCGTGACCATCTGCCACTCGAGAACTGCCAGCCTGCCGGAGGTATGCCGGGAGGCGGATATTCTGGCTGCCTGCGTGGGAAAAGCAGCGATGATCAACCACACCTATGTAAAAAAGGATGCGGTTGTCATTGACGTTGGGATCAATGTAGATGAAAATGGAAAACTCTGCGGCGATGTGGATTTTGCCGATCTGGAAGGAACTGCTTCGGCGGCAACCCGGTTCCGGGCGGTGTCGGCGGCGTGACGACGGCGGTTCTGGCACAGCATCTGGTGCGCGCGGCATGGATGAAACAGGAAAAAAATAGTAATAAATAAGCGAAAGAAAGTTAAGAGAAAAGCAATACATTTCCTCTCGTTTTCAGGTATAACTATAGTAAGAATGACAGTGTACCAGTTGTTGCTCCGGAAGGTCTGAACCCATTGTGGGGTGGAACTCACGGATGAAACAGAAAAACGGGAGGAATTTTTTATGAGAAAAATGGGGATGATGCGAAACAGGATGGCAGTTCTGCTGGCAGCAGGCACGATGACAATGACGTCGGCGGCAGGTCTGGCAGGTTGTACGTCCGCACCGGCATCGGTGACGGTGCAGTCGGCGGAAAATACGGGGATCACGGTGACGAGCCAGGAGAAAATCAAGGCGGAGCCGGATATTGCGGAAATTACCTACAGTGTCTATTCACAGGCGGCGGATGCGAGCACCTGCCAGTCGGAGAATCAGACGGATTTGGATGCGGTTCTGGCTCTTTTGAAGGAAAAGGGAATTGCAGATACCTCGGTGCAGACGAGCGGTCTGGGGCTGAATCCGATCTATGACTGGGACAATGGCAAGAAGATCACTGGTTATGAGATGACGACGGAGGTTGTTGTATCGGATGTTGCGATTGAGGATGCAGGGGCGATCATCAGCGATTCGGTTAATGCGGGTATCAATTCGATCGATTCGGTCCAGTACCAGTGCAGCAATTTTGATGAGATTTATCAGGAAGCGCTCAAAAAAGCCATTGAGTCGGCGCGCGTGAAAGCCGAAGCGATGGCGGAGGCAGGCGGCTGCAAGCTGGGAACGATGACGAATGTGCAGGAGTACAGCAGCGGTCAGCAGGCGCGTTATTATGACACTTCTTACAGCAGCGGCATGGCGATGAAGGAAACGGCGATGGAAGATGCGGGTGCAGGCAGAAACCTGATGCCGGGTCAGGTGGATGTTGAGGCAGAGGTGTCGGCTACGTTTTCCATTCAATAGGGATCAGCTGCATGAAAGGTTGTCTGGTTTCGGAGGAAAAATCGGATTTTAAACAGGAAAAGGGAATAAACACAAATTGTATAAACCTTCGCATATCTGGGATACTAACAGTGTGAAATGAATGGTCGGAAACGGCTGCTGTTTCATGAGAATGTAGAACAGAATGCGGAGGTTTATTTTTTATGTGGGGAATGATAACCGCGCTGGTTTCCGGCGCACTCATGAGTATACAAGGGGTGTTTAATTCTGCCGTGATGAAGCAGACCAGCATGTGGGTATCGGCTGGCTGGGTGCAGATAAGCGCGTTTGTGGTTTGTCTGGTGATGTGGCTTTTTACGGGCGCAGCGCGGTATCGGAGCTTTGGCAGATCGAACCGCGGTATATGCTGACCGGCGGCGTGATCGGGGCATTTATCACGTACACGGTCATCAAGAGCTTTGACGCGCTGACCGGCAAAATCAGCGCTTCTGATCGTCGTGGCGCAGATCCTGGTGGCCTACCTGATCGAGGTGTTTGGCTGGTTCGGGTGGAGAAAGCGGGATTTGAGTGGCGCAAGGCGATCGGGGCGGCGGTTGCGATTGCGGGGATTGTGATTTTCAGATGGGAATAAAAATTTTCTGCTTGTGTTTAAAGGGGGTTTTGGTTAGAATAGAATTACGGACAAAACGCGCCTCGGAAAAAGAGGGGTGCAGAAGATGAAACAGACAAATCAAACAGTAAATCGGAAACGATGGATGCGAACAGGGGCAGTCGGCGTGGTATTTTTGGCGGCTGTTTTGTGTTTTGGTGTGCAGAGCCGGCGAGAGAAGCAGACGGTGGTGCTGGAGACGCAGAATAGTTTTTCAAAAGAAGTGGATGATTCGCAGGAAAGCTCCGAACGTCCAGCAAAACGGTCAAACGGCGGGGCAGTGGAAGGGGATAATGAAGCAGCAGAGAACGCTGCGCCTGAGGGGCAATCAAAAGAAAATCCCCAAACGCCGGAACCGAGAATCCTATATATCCACGTCTGCGGCGAGGTAGCCGCACCGGGCGTCTATGAGCTTCCGGCGGGCAGCCGTATGTATGAGGCGGTTGAAAAGGCGGGCGGGATGACGTCGAAGGCGGCGCAGGAATATGTAAATCTGGCGCAGGCGATCGAGGATGGACAGCAGCTTCGGATTCCGAGCCGGGAAGAGATTCGGAAATATCAGGAAACAGGGAAGGATGTCTCCGGGTTTCTGGGAGCCGGAGGCGCTGCTGGGAATGGCAGCGAGTCAGCTTCGCAGAAATCTGGAAGCAGTGCAGCATTGATTAATTTAAACACAGCTTCCAAAGAAGAGTTGATGACTTTAAACGGTATCGGCGCGGCGCGGGCGGAAGCGATTCTTTCTTACCGGGAGCAGAAGGGCGGTTTCCGGACGATTGAGGATATTATGAAGGTGCCTGGCATCAAGAACGCGGCATTTCAGAAGATAAAAGATAAGATTACAGTATAGAGAGATAGAAGCATAGTGGTTGAGGTGGAGAATGGCGAAGGTATTAGTGGTAGATGATGAAAAATTAATAGTAAAAGGAATCCGTTTCAGTCTGGAACAGGATGGATTTGAAGTTGCCTGCGCCTATGACGGGGAGGAAGCGCTTCAGATGGCGAAGGAGACGGAGTATGATATGGTTCTTCTGGACGTGATGCTGCCGAAGCTGAACGGATTTGAAGTCTGCCAGGCAATCCGGGAGTTCTCCGAGATGCCGATCATTATGCTGACCGCAAAAGGCGACGATATGGATAAGATTCTGGGGCTGGAATACGGCGCCGATGATTATATCACAAAGCCATTTAACATTTTGGAAGTAAAGGCGCGCATCAAGGCGATCCTGCGCCGCAACTCCAAGAAATCGAGACAGGAGCCGCAGCAGACAAAGAAAGTCATCGAGGCGGGCGATCTGACGCTGGATTCGGACAGCCGCCGGGTCTTTATCGCTTCCCGCGAGATCAATCTGACCGCGAAGGAATTTGACCTTCTGGAGCTCCTGGTGTGCAATCCGGGCAAGGTTTACAGCCGCGAGGAGCTGCTGCGCTTTGTCTGGGGCAACCGGGCGGCGGCGGGCGGCGATGTCCGCACCGTAGATGTTCATGTGCGGCGGCTGCGCGAGAAGATCGAGCCGAGTCCGAGTGATCCGAAATATGTACATACGAAATGGGGCGTGGGTATTATTTCCGGATTCGGTAATGTAGAAAAGAACTCAGAAGAGGATGAAAGGGGCGCTGCAGGGGTGTGTATCCCGGCAGCTGCTCTTTCTTTAGGTGGCAAAGGCAGATGGAGCAGAGAATGAACGAGGAAAACCAAGAACAGGATCAGAAGGATGAAATTGCAGGGAAGCAGGAAGAGCCGGGACAGATAGTTTCAGAAAAAGTGGAGAAGAAACGAGAGGAAAACCAAAGAAAAAGCGTCTCCGCATCCAGGGCGCCGCGTGGAGGCGGCTGGATAACACGGCGAAGCTCTTTGCGGCGGTGTCGGGCGAGGATTTAAGCAGTGTATTCCGGATCTCAGCGGTTCTGAAAGAAAAAGTAGATCCGGAGCTTTTGCAAAGGGCGCTTGTGCGGACACTTCCGGAGTTTGAAAATTTCCGGGTGAAGCTGCGGAAGGGATTTTTCTGGTATTATTTTGAGACGAACAACCGGAATCCGGGCGTGGAAGAAGAACAGAGTGCACCGTGCCGTTTCATTGATCCGCACCGGGGCGCGCGGTTCCCATTCCGTGTGAGCTACTATGGATGCAGGATCAATTTTGAAGTGTTTCACGGGCTGACGGACGGACTGGGGGCGCTGCGGTTTGCTTCACGGCTTACAGAACATTATCTGGAACTGGTGAAAAAATTGCCGGTTGTGGTGCAGGAGCGGGAGTTTTCGCCGCTCCGGGAGGACGATTATCTGCGACATTACCGGAAACTGCCGCATCGGCATTATAACAGCAGACCGGCGATTGCGATTCAGGGGGAATTTCTCCCATTTGATCAGATGGCAGTGCTGCAGGGGACGATTGAGGTGTCGGAACTGAAGACGGAATGCAGGAAGGTGGGGGTCAGCATCACCAAATATCTGGCGGCGGTGCTTCTCTGGGCGATCATCCAGACGGAGACGGATGGGAAAACGCTGAAACGTCCGGTGGCGCTCAATCTTCCGGTGAACCTACGGAGTTTTTTTGAGTCGGAGACGCTGGCAAACTTCTTTGCTGTCGTGAATATTTCGTGGGCGGCGGGAAAGGCGCCGGAGGCATTGGAAGAAGTGATTGCGTCTGTGAGCCGCCAGATGGATGAGCAGATCGTGAAGGAGCGGCTGGAGGAGACGATCTCCTACAATGTGTCGAATGAGAAAAAATGGTATGTGCGGGCGATCCCGCTATTTGTCAAACATCTGGCGATGCAGTTGATTTTTCTGCACACCAGCCGCGCCCACACGATGACATTTTCCAACATCGGACCGGCGCAGGTTCGGGAGGAACTGAAAGATTCGATCGAGGGCTTTCAGCTTCTTGTCGGCGCATCGCCGAAGCAGCGAATGAAATGCGGGGCGGTGGCGTATGACGGGAAATTATGCCTGTCGTTTACGAGCGCGATGGCAGAGAACCGGCTTCCGGAGTTTTTCTTTCACTTTTTGGAGGAAAAGGGCATCCGGGTAGAGCGAGAGAGCAATGGAATCACGGATACGAAGCATGATAAAGGACGTTATCCAGTGATTGCCCAGGATCGAGAGCGCGTGCGCCGTGCGGTGCGGGGATTTTATGTGTCATTGGTGCTCGTATCGCTTCTGGCGGGGCTTACGAATCTGGCGACTTATCATCGGATTCCGTTTAAATGGTCGCTTCTGACGGCGGGCGCGGCGGCATATGTGGCGATGACGCTGCGGTTTTCGGTCATGCGCCATGCGAGCCTGGCAGGAACGCTGGTGCGGCAGTCCCTGGGAATTCAGGCAATTTTGCTTCTGATTGACGCGCTTACAGGGCTTCGGGGGTGGTCGGTGGACTACGCGATCCCATGCGTCGCACTGTTTGAGGTGGCGGCGGTTCTTCTGATGATGTTAGTCAACCGGATGAACTGGCAGAGCTATTTTATGTATCAGATCACAATTACATTTCTGAGCTTTGTGCCGTTGATTTTCTGGAAAATCGGGTGGACGCATCATCCGCGTCTGACGGTGCTGGCAGCAGGTGTGTCGGTGGCAGCGCTGGCGGCGACGGTGATTCTGGGCGACCGGTGTGAAGCGGGAATTGAAGAGGCGGTTTCATGTGTAAATGGCAGGAAAATCGGTCACAGTAAAGGAACGATCTATAAAAATACGAAGATTGAAAATTTGGATGAAAGAAAGGGAAGAAGCATGAGTCGGAAAACAGTCAGCATGATAGGCAATCTGACGCGTGATATGATGAGTGACGTGATGGAGACATCGTTAAAGAAGCCGATCCAGACCGGCGAATTCCGGAAAAATCCGGTCGAACCGGCGTGGAGATGTCCGGCGGAATATATTTATGAGCTGGTAAAAACAGAACAGTTTGTGATGGAATATTTGAAGCCGAAGCAGGCGGTGACGGGCGCGTCATTTTGCAGCTGCACGGCGGCGGGTATATCGTCCGATGAAAAATATTTACCGGCGGTTTGCGGTTAAGTATTCGCAGATCAGCTTCGGCGCGGATGTTCTGACGCCGGACTACCGGGTGGCGCCGGAGCATCCGTATCCGGCGGCGCTGGAGGATGCGGTGTACGCGTACCGATGGCTTCTGGAAGAGAAGAAATACCAGCCGTCCCAGATCGTGGTAGCCGGGGATTCGGCGGGCGGCGGCCTGGCGCTGGCGCTCTGTCTGTATGCGAAAGATCACGGGCTGCCGCTTCCTGCGGGTATTATCACGATGTCGCCGTGGACGGATGTAAGTCTGAGCGGGGCATCGTATGAGGAAAATTATACGATCGATCCACTGTTTGGTAATTCGAAGGAAAATATGTTGTACCAGTGCAGCTACATCGGGAATGCCAATCCGAAAAATCCGTATCTGTCACCGCTGTTTGGAGATTTTGAAGGATTTCCGCCGATGCTGATGCAGGTGGGCGCGTATGAGGTTCTTTTAGATGATACGAGGGCGGCAGCGAAAAAGGCGCGCGCCGAGGGCGTCAAGGTGCGCTGCTCGGTCTATGACGGGATGTTCCATGTATTTCAGATGGGACTCGACCTGATTCCGGAGAGCCGTGAGGCATGGGAAGAGGTCGCGGAATATCTGCGGATCATCTACCGGATTCATCGGGAGCCAGAGGGAACGGTCGTGAAAAAGGTAAAAACGAGACGCAAAGAGACGGAAGACCGGGCGCGGCTGAATCTGTTGGCATTTTTAAAACGGGAGCTTAAAAAGTGAAGATTACGTTAGTGACAGTAGGAAAAATTAAGGAAAAATATCTGGAGGCGGCGATCGCGGAGTACAGCAAGCGGCTGGGGCGTTACTGCCGTCTGGAGATCGTGCAGGTGGCGGATGAAAAAACGCCGGATAAGGCGAGTGAGCTGCAGGAAGCGCAGATCCGCGACAAGGAGGGCGAGCGGATTCTGGCGCATATCAAGGAGGACGCGTATGTGATTGCGCTTGCGATCGATGGAAAGCAGCGTTCCTCGGAGGAGATGGCGGCATGGATGGAAGACCTGGGCGTGCGAGGTGAGAGCCATCTGCAGTTTATCATCGGAGGTTCGCTGGGGTTGTCGCAGGCGGTGTTAAACCGTGCGGACACGAAGATCAGCTTTTCGCGCCTGACCTTTCCACACCAGCTGATGCGCGTGATTTTGCTGGAACAGATTTACCGGAGTTTCCGGATTATAAAAGGAGAACCGTACCATAAGTAGACATAATGCATGATGGGTGATTAAAAATCAGCTATTCATAATGCGTGAGAGCAGTTCGAGATCCTCTTTTTTGACCTTTAAGTTAGATGCCACCTCGGTTCCGTCCGGGGCGGTCACTTTTAGGGAAATGACGCTGTCCTCGCGCAGCGCGCGGGTGTAGGCGGCTTTCAGAAAAGGGGAAAATTTAGGGTGGCGGGCTTTGAAACGCGCCCACTCGTCCCGAAATTGCAGTAAGGATGAAAGATTCATGTGATTAAGTCCTTTCCGTTTTAATAACTGATGGTAGTGTATCATGCGCGGGGAAGGCATGTAAAGAGGAAAAATTATCAGTAACGAGAGGTAGACTGATAATTGTTCGCAGTAACGTAGACAGGAGAATCAAGATTCATGGAACAGGTACAGAAGAAAAATATACTAGGCACGGAGCCGATCGGCGGGCTTTTGCGGCAGTTTGCGGTGCCAAGTATTATCGCGATGCTGGTAGGCGCCCTTTATAATATCGTCGATCAGTTTTTTATCGGAAGAAGCGTGGGAGAGCTGGGGAATGCAGCGACGAACGTGGCGTTTCCGTTGACGATCTCCTGTGTGGCGCTGGCGCTTCTGTTTGGAATCGGCGGTGCGGCGTCCTTTAACCTGACGCTGGGAGGCGGCGATCGGGAAAAGGCGTTATTTTATATTGGAAATGCGGCGACGCTTCTGTTTGGAAGCGGTGTGATTCTGGGGACTGTGGCGCTTTTTTGCCTGACGCCGATGCTGCGCTTTTTCGGTTCGCCGGACAATGTGCTGGCGTATGCCAAAACGTATACGGGTATCACGGCTCTGGGATTTCCATTTCTGATTCTGACCAACGGCGGCGGGCATCTGGTGAGGGCGGACGGAAGCCCGCTTAATGCGATGCTTTACAATTTATCCGGGGCGCTGATCAATACAGTGCTCGATCCGCTGTTTATTTTTGGATTACATATGGGAATGGCGGGTGCTGCGCTGGCGACGATCATTGGACAGATTTTTTCAGGAATCCTGATTATCCGGTATCTGCGCCGTTACAAAAACGGACGGCTGACAGCGGCGCATCTTCGACCCCAGAGAACATATGTAAGCATGATTACCTCATTGGGGGCAGCGGCATTTTTCAACCAGCTTGCGATGCTGGTGGTGCAGATCGTGTTAAATAAATCCTTGACCTACTACGGTGCGCATTCGGACTATGGGGAATCGATTCCGCTGGCGTGTGCCGGCATTATCACGAAGGTCAATCAGGTGTTTTTTTCGATCGTCATCGGTCTTTCGCAGGGCATGCAGCCGATCGCAAGTTTCAATTATGGCGCGAAAAATTATGCGCGCGTGCGGCAGGTGTATGGGTTGGCGCTCAGGTGGGGATTTGCGGTGTCGGCGGTGTCCTTTGCGTGTTTCCAGTTGATTCCGCGTCCGATCATCGGGCTGTTCGGGGAAGGATCGGAGATGTATTTCCAGTTTGCGGAAAAATATTTCCGGATTTACCTGTTTTTCACGTTCTTAAACTGTGTGCAGCCGATTGCGTCGAACCTGTTTACGGCGATTGGAAAACCGAAAAAGGGTATTTTCCTGTCCCTGACGCGCCAGATTCTCTTTTTACTGCCGCTGATTGTGATTCTGCCGCTGTTTATCGGCATTGACGGCATCATGTATGCCGGACCGATCGCGGACTTTGTGGCGGGCGTGGTGGCGCTTGCGATGGCAGGCGTGGAGGTGAGACGGCTGCGGCGGATGGAAAGTGCGTCCGTGCATGCATAGGCGGATGGTATATTTTAGCCAGTCCTTCATATATTGAGGTAAGGAGGACGGGCTGATGAAGGAGGAACAATCAAAGCAGGATGTGAGGGCGCTGTTTCATTTTTTCTCCCGGAATATCCGGGAGCAGCTTCTGGCGCTTCCGCTTGAGGCGGATGGAATGGAAGAGGTACGGCTGCGAGTTAGCGCGCCGCTGTATTACATATATAAAAATAAAGAGTACACAGCCGGAAGTGGATTCCGGGTCAGCCGGGAGGATGTGGATGAAACGCTGCAATGCGCGGCTCGTTCTTCTCTCTATGCTTACGGGGAGGAAATCCGGCAGGGGTTTCTGACCGTGCAGGGCGGACACCGGATTGGCGTGGCTGGAAGGACGATACTGGAAAACGGACATATAAAGGCGATTCATCCGATAACCTTTTTAAATGTCCGTTTTTCGCATCAGATGATAGGATGTGCAGCAAAAATACGGTCGATTTTGACGGATCCAGGGACGGGAAGTATCCGGAATACGCTTCTGATTGCGCCGCCGAGATGCGGAAAAACAACACTTCTGCGGGATCTGATCCGGATGGTGTCGGATGGAGAAGAGGGAAAGGATAGGGGCTCTGCTTTGAGGGGGAGCTTTGAACGGCCTAAGGCAGGTGCAGGACATGAAAATAAAGCTGGAAAAATGGTGGAGATGAGGAAGCAGCATGGTGGAAAAGTGAGGGCGCAGACGGTCGGGGTGGTGGATGAGCGTTCGGAGATTGCCGCCTGTTATCAGGGAATCCCGCAAAACGATGTTGGCTGCCGGACAGATGTGCTGGATGCCTGCCCCAAGGCGGAGGGAATGATGATGCTGATCCGCTCGATGGCACCGGAGGTGGTCGCGGTGGACGAGATCGGCGGTGAGAATGATTTGGAGGCGCTTCGCTATGTGATGAACTGTGGCTGCAGGATTCTGGCAACCGTACATGGAAATTCGATGGAGGACATCCGGGAAAAACCGGGCTTGTCCTCTTTTTTGCAAGAAAAACGGTTTGAGCGGTATGTGGTGCTGGGAAATAGACGCGGACCGGGAACGGTGGAGGCGGTATATGATGCAGCTGGCGAGGAGCTCATATGTGGATAAAATTGCTTGGAATCTGCCTTGTATGTGTATCGTGTGCGGGGATTGGCGGGGGTGAGGCATTGCGCCTGATTGGCCGGAGGCGTTTTTTGGAGGAAGTAAAACGGATTGCCGCGGGACTGCAGGGAGAGATTGGGTATACACAGGCAGTTCTTCCTCTGGCACTGTGCCGGGCGGGGGCACGCGGGGATAGAAAAGCGGGAAAACTATTTTTGGTGGCAGGAGAGCGGCTGGAAGCGAATCCAGAGTGTCCGTTTGGGAGTATCTGGGAAGCGGTTCTGGAAGAGCAGGGGATTCGTCCGATGTTAGGAACAGAGGAATGGGAGCTGATGTGCCGGTTTGGAAACAGCATCGGGTATCTCGATCTGGAAATGCAGCAAAAGACGCTGGCACTGTATCTGGAAGAATTGGAACGGGCGATTGAGCAGCTGCGGCGGGAAGAGCCGGAGAAGAAACGGCTGTGCTGGGGACTTGGGATACTAGGCGGGCTGTTTCTGGCAGTGGTGTTGATGTAAGTGGGGGAAGAAAATGGGAGTTAATCTAATATTTCGGATTGCGGCAGTCGGTATCCTGGTTTCCGTCCTCTGCCAGATCCTCAAACACAGCGGGCGGGAGGAACAGGCATTTCTCACAAGTCTTGCGGGTCTTCTTTTGGTACTGTTCTGGATGGTGCCGTATATTTATCAGTTGTTTGAGACGATGAAGGAATTGTTTGCGTTGTAATGTACTCTCGGAATCCTTCTGTGCTTGATTTTGTGAGATGATTTTTTGTCAGTTGAGCCCAAATTTCTGAGGCATACGTTGATGAAATTCGGGTGCAGCTGGCGAAAAATCAGCCGCAAAAGCGGGTGCAGGAAAGACTCCGAGAGTACATTGCAGGGAAGGACGGTAAAAAATGTCAATTTTAACCGTATCGGTTCTTGGGATCACGGCAGTTCTTCTGGCAGTCCAGCTCAAGGGAAAAGGCAGCGAGTATGGGACGTACATTGTGATGGCGGCGGGGCTGTGTCTCTTTTTCTATGCGGCGGGAAAGCTGGAAGTGATTCTGAAAACACTTCGGACGATGGAATCCTGCATCGGGATCAGTCCAGTGTATTTGTCGGCGCTTTTGAAAATGGCGGGAATTACTTATATTGCCGAATTTGCCTCCGGGATTTGCAAGGATGCCGGGTACGGTTCGCTGGGAACACAGATTGAGATATTTGCGAAGCTGTCCATTCTGGCGGTCAGTATGCCGATTCTGCTGGCATTGTTGGAGACGGTGAAGCAGTTTTTGGCGTAGGGAAGTGGTAAGTGCAGAAAAGCGGAGAGATGGTGAGAGCAGGTGACGGTGGGAACAAAGATGGTTGTGCGGGCAGTGAGCGTTATATTCTTGAGTGTATATTTGATGGCAGGAAATCATTTAACGGTGTCGGCGGCAAATGGTGAAAAGATATCCGAAGATTCGGATTTCAGTGTTTCTGGAGAGAACATGGATTCTCTTCTGAACTCACTGGATTTAAGCAGAATCGAAGCATTTTTAAGGGAAGCGGGAGGTTCGGCAGTCCCGGGGCTTTCATTCCGGGAAATCCTTTCGATGCTTCTCTCTGGCAATTATCAGAGTGCGGTTCGGATGCTGATGGATTTTTGCCGGACAGCCCTATTTCGGGAAATTTCAGAAAATGGCAGATGGATGGGGCAGGTCATCCTTCTGGGAATTTTAGGGGCGGTGTTCGCCAGCTTTTCGAGTCTCTTTGCCGACAGTCAGGTATCGGAGATGGGCTTTTATGTCACGTATCTTCTGATTTTTACACTGCTTGCCGCCAGTTTTTTGAATGGGGTGCGGATCACGCGGACACTGTTGGAGCAGCTCTTTGAATTTGTCCGGGTGCTGGTTCCTGCTTTTTTTCTGGCTGTTTCCTTTTCCGGGGGAAGTACCTCGGCAGCAGCCGGATATGCGTGGACACTTGCTTCTGTCAATGTGGCGGAATGGGTGTTTTTACAGTTGTTTCTGCCATGCACCCAGTTGTATGTCCTGCTGTCGCTGGCGGGACATTTAAGCTCGAAGGATTTGTTTTCAAAAGCGTTGGAATTGCTGGAACAGGGGATGCGCTGGGGCAGCAAGGCGCTTTTGGGAGTGGTGCTGGGCTTTCATGTGCTGCAGGGAATGATTGCGCCGTATACAGATTCGATGCGCCAGACGGCGCTGCGGCGGGCGGTCAGCCTGATACCGGGAATCGGACAGGGCGCGGCGGCAGTGTCGCAGGTACTTCTTGGAAGCAGCGTCCTGATCCGGAATACGGTGGGCATCGGGGGAGTGCTTGTGTTGGCGGCGGTGTCGCTTCTGCCGCTTTTGAAACTTTTAATCCTCTATCTGGGGTGCCAGGGAAGCGCGGCGCTTTTGCAGCCGGTCAGTGACAGCCGGGTGGTGGAGGCAGTCGGCGCTGTGGCGAAAGGATTTTATTTTTTGCTGGCAGCAGCTGGTTCGGCGGTGGTGTTATTTGCGCTTTCGATCGCGGTGGTGTGTGCGAGCACGAACGCGGCTTATTTTGCGGGGTAGAAGATGGAAGCAATTACTCACTGGGCGGGGAATATCGTCAGTTATCTAGTGTTTCTGACCGTTCTGACCGGGCTTTTGCCCGCACATAAGTATGAAAAATATATCCGTCTGTTTGCGGGCTGTATCCTGCTTCTGATTGTGCTGAAGCCGCTGACGGACGGGCTGCGTCTGGAGGAGCGGCTGAATTATTTGTTTACATCTCTTTCGTTTGAAAATGAAGCGGGCGAGCTGAAACGTGAGATGGATGAGATAGAGGTGCGGCGTAGAAATATAGTTTTGAGTCAGTATGAGGCGGAAGCGTCCAAGGAGGCAGTGCGGGTGGCAGCGGAAGCGGGATTTTCCGTGGAAAAGGCGGACGTAGAGCTGGAAAAAGATCCGGAGTCGGAGCAATTTGCCTCGGTGCGGAGTGTGACGGTGTATGTGGCGGGAAGTGAGGCGGGGATGGAAGCGGCGGAACAGGAGAATCAGAGTTCGATGATTGAAATAGAAAAAATTCCCCCGATTGAAATTTCACTTGAACAGGAGCAGAAGCAGGGAGAACCCGCCGGCGCGCAGGCAGTTTCATGGATGAATGGGGAAAAGATTTGGGAGCTTCAGCAGCGGCTGGCATCGTTTTATCAGGTGGAGGCGGATCATGTGGAAGTCAGGATGGAACCTTGACAAGGAATGGGTCAAACGAAATGAAAAATGGCTGATTTTGCTGGTGCTTGGGCTGGCAATTCTGATCTTATATGCGCCGTTTGGGAAGAAGACGAGTGAGACGGGAGTCTGGCAGTCAGGGGAAAGATGGGCAGAGAGTGGAACAGGAACAAACTCTGGGAATAGAGCAGGGCAGGACAAAAATGGAAGTTCAGAAGAGAGTGGTTCGGATGTCGAAACAGGTCTGCCAGGCACTGCATCCAGGCAGGACACCAACCGCCTCTACGAGCTTCGCCTGGAGCAGCGGATCCGGGACGTTTTAAAGAAGGTGGACGGCGTGGGTGAGGTGGATGTGATGCTGACTCTGTTTTCTTCTTCGGAAAAGGTGCTGCGGGTGGATAAGGAGAGAAGCCGGGCATCCACCTCGGAGACGGATTCTTCGGGTGGTACGCGGCAGCAGGCGGATGAATCGCTGCGGGAGAGCACCGTGCTGGCGGGAAGTTCAGGCAGCGGGGAACCGGTAGTTGAAAAAGAGCTGGCACCGGAGATTTCCGGTATCGTGATCAGCGCACAGGGAGGAGGAAATGCGTCGGTACAGAAGGAAATTTCGGAAGCGATGCAGGCATTATTCGGACTGCCGGCACATAAAATAAAAGTATTAAAGCGGGTGGAATAAAGGAGTATGCAAATATGAGAATGAAGATGAAACGCGTTTTCAGGAGAAATCAAATCATCATCACGACGCTGGCGATCATGATTGCGGCGGCGGGGTATCTCAACTATGCGGGAAAATCCGATCTGCCGGGGCGGATACATATGAAGCGGGGCGACCAAGATTTCAGATAGCGATATATATTCGGAAAATCAGGCGGTGTCCGGAAGCGTGGCGGACGGTAATATGAGGAGATTGCAAGTCTTGACGATCCGGGAGAGGGAGATCCGCTGGCAGCAGGCAGTGAGGAGGGCACAGCGCAGGGGCGGCGGACGGAGAGGAGGCATCTGCGGACAATCCGGCAGTCGATAACCCGGGCGAGGCGGTTTTGACAGGCGGAACCGGCGTGGCAGAGTACATAGCCAATGTACAGCTCAGCCGTGAACAGATCCGCGCCAAGAACCGCGAAGCGCTGAATGCCCTGATTAACAATGAAAATCTGGATGCGTCGGCAAAAGAGGCAGCCGTTCAGGATATGCTGGCACTCAATGCGATAGCGGAGAAGGAAAATGCAGCGGAAACGCTTCTGATGGCGAAAGGATTTGCCGATCCGGTTGTCAGCATCACGGATGGAAAAGTGGATGTCGTTGTCAACGCGCCGTCCATCACAGATCCGCAGCGCGCGCAGATCGAGGATATTGTAAAACGGAAAACCGAGATATCGGCGGAAAATATCGTGATTTCCCTTTTAAACCTGGGAGATTGAGGAAGTTCGGATGAGTTAATGTTCACGGGTAGGCACTTTTGGAACCGAAAGTGCCGTAAGAAAACGTGGTGGCAGCAGGAATTTGCCGTATTAAAATGCGAAGCCACGGCAAATTCCGTTACTGGGCACGTATGCGTGAACAGTAACTCGGATAAGATTCGAACTGGAAATGCCTTTGCAAACTCCTGTATTTTTGGTATAATAAAAACACTTAATTGAAATGTATTTCTGGAAGTATTCGAGCATCTGTTTTTTGTGGGAAGAGAAGATTCCGGGCGTACATGGAAGTGGTCAGGAGGGATTTGGAATGGCGAGAGAAGCAGAAGATAGAAGCACACATATCGTATATGAAAAGGACCGCATTGGAGAAGTGAAAATTGCCGATGAGGTAGTGGCGATCATCGCAGGTCTGGCAGCGACCGAGGTAGACGGTGTCGATTCGATGGCTGGCAATATCACAAATGAACTGGTCGGAAAGCTCGGCATGAAAAATTTGAGCAAGGGCGTGAAAGTGACCGTAACCGAGGATCACGTGATTGTGGATCTGTCCTTAAATATGAAATATGGCTACAGCATCCCGGCAGTCAGTGAAAAGGTGCAGGACAAAGTAAAGACAGCGATTGAAAATATGACCGGTCTGATGGTTCTGGAAGTTAATATTAAGATCGCGGGTGTCAATATGCCGGCGGAAGCATAGCAGGTTTAGTGCTTTCGTAGCTTTTCATTTTCTTAACACAAAATACTCAGTTTGACCTTGACGGGGAAAAAACCGTATGATATGATGATCGCGTTAAAAGGGAGTAGTTATAACCATGTAACCAACAGACCCTGAGGATAGTAAACCTCATGGTTACATGCCTTGTGTAAGTCAGATGGCAGTGTGCTTTTGTAACAAAAAGCGTGTGCCGTATGATTCAAATGTGAGGAACAAGACTTTTAGCATATGTGGATGAAACGTATGCTGAAAGTCTTTTTTGTTTCATAGGAAATTGAGTTCTATGAAACAAAAAGCGCTCCGCGAGGATGCGCACTCGCGCGAAGCAGAAACATGTCGCAAGCGACCGCGCTCGGCGCGAGAATGTGCCAAGGCACATTCTTTTATGGATGCATGTCTGGCGCGAAGCAAGACAGCTGCCAGAGCAGGTGTATCTTGGCAAGGGGCTCCAGGAAACAGAATATTTATGAAGGAAAACAAAATTAACAGGAGGAACAACATGGAATTTTTATGGGAAGGCGTCATGGCGATCACGCCGCAGCAGTTTGTGATGTATCTGATCGGCGGGCTTTTGATCTGGCTGGCGGTCAAAAAGGAATACGAACCGGCGCTGCTTCTGCCGATGGGATTCGGCGCGATCATGGTAAACCTGCCATTATCCGGCGTCATTAATCAGGTGACGGAGGGCATCGGGGAGACACCGGGTATCATACAGTGGCTGTTTGAGACGACGATCGGCGCGTCGGAGGCGCTTCCGATTCTGCTCTTTATCGGAATCGGGGCAATGATTGACTTTGGACCGCTTCTGTCACAGCCGATCATGTTTTTATTTGGTGCGGCGGCGCAGTTTGGCATTTTCTTTGCGATCTGTGCGGCATCGCTGATGGGATTCGAACTCAGGGATGCGGCGTCGATCGGAATCATCGGTGCGGCGGATGGACCGACTTCCATTCTGGTTTCCCAGATCATGCATTCCAACTATGTGGGCGCAATCGCGGTGGCGGCGTACTCCTACATGGCGCTGGTGCCAATCATCCAGCCATTTGCGATCCGTCTGGTGACGACGAAAAAAGAACGCCAGATTCACATGACCTACAGTCCGAAAAATGTGTCCAAAACGACCAAGATCGTATTTCCGATTGTGGTTACTATCATTGTCGGACTGATTTCTCCAGCATCGGTGGCGCTGGTCGGATTTCTGATGTTTGGAAACCTGATCCGTGAGTGCGGCGTGCTTCCGGCACTTTCCCAGACGGCACAGAACGAGCTGGCAAACCTGATTACCCTGCTGCTTGGCATCACGATTTCGTTCAGCATGCGTGCGGACGCGTTTGTGCGGGTTGACACGCTTCTGATTATGGGAATCGGTCTGATTGCATTTATCTTTGATACGATCGGCGGTGTGCTGTTTGCTAAATTTATGAACCTGTTTTTGAAGACGAAAATCAATCCGATGATCGGTGCGGCGGGCATTTCCGCATTCCCGATGTCCTCACGCGTGGTGCAGAAGCTGGCGATGGAGGAGGAAAAGGGAAATATTATCCTGATGCATGCGGTCGGCGCCAATGTATCGGGGCAGATCGCCTCGGTCATCGCGGGCGGACTGGTCATTAAGCTGGTAAGCCAGTATTTGTAATATAGGTCTGTCGGGCAGATAAAATGGAAAAGGAAGGCTGCACTTGAATGATGAAAAATCAAGAGACAGCCATTGCACTGATTGAGATGGAGGAAAATATCGGATGTGGAATAATTTTTTGATTTCGCTGGCAATTATGGGAAAAGGAATGGCGGGAATTTTCGTCGTTGTCCTGATTATTACGGCAGTGGTGCTGATTTTAGGTAAGTTAAAGTAAAATATAAATTGGAAAAAGTATCTTTCTTTTTTCTTTCAGTTTTGTGCAGTTCGTTGACATTCGACAGAGGTAAATCTATAATAGAAACATTGTTTGTAAGAGTTTGAAAGGGCTAGAAGGAGACATGAGAATGAGTCAACGAAATAAAATTCAGCGCCTGCTGCGAAAAGGCGCTTTGGCAACTTGTTTATCCCTGTCAGTTGTGTGCAGCAGCTTATCGGCAGTTACAGCGTATGCAGGACCGGCGGATGATCCGGCAGCGGCAGCACCAGTGATCGGACCGGGCGGTCCGGGAACCACGAACGCGAATGCGGGACAGCAGGCGGATAATTCCTATTATAATCAGACGTTATCCAATCCGGTTGTCAATCCGGTGGATAAGTATTCCTATAGCCAGATGGTAAACGATATTTCGGCGCTGGCAAGCCGTTATCCGGGAACAGTGACCGTGAAATCGATTGGAAAATCGGCGGACGGACGTGATATCTACGATGTGATTGTCGGCAATCCGAACGCATCCAAGAAGATTTTGTTCCAGGGGGCGATTCATGCCAGAGAGTATATCGTTGTACCGCTGATGATGCAGCAGCTCGAGTATCTGGCAGCTGGATTTACGAATAATGGTACCTATATGACGCAGCCGCTTTCTAACATATTGGGACAGGTGGCATTTCATTTTGTGCCGATGCTGAATCCGGATGGAGTCACGATCAGCCAGATGGGCGAGAATGGTATCCAGTCGGAGGAACTGCGCCAGACGATGCAGGCGGCGTACGCGGCGGACAAGGCATCCAGCCGGACAACGGTCAGCTATGAAGAGTATATGAGACGCTGGAAGGCGAATGCACGCGGTGTCGATCTGAACTATAACTTTGCGGCAAACTGGGAGGGAATCAATGTGTCTTTAACCCATCCGTCTGCAAATGGTTATAAGGGAACCAACCCACTGTCAGAGCCGGAGAGCCAGGCAATCGCGAACTTGATTCAGGGAACGGGATTCAATGCGGTTATCAACTATCATGCGATGGGAAATGTGATTTACTGGGATACGCAGAACAACCAGAAAGCGGCAGAGTCCAAGGCGCTGGCAAACGCTGTTCATGCCTTGAATGGTTATTCCGTTCTTGGAAGCAAGGGCGTCGGCGGCTTGAAGGACTGGCTGCAGCAGGCAGCAGGCATCCCTGGTATCACGATCGAGGTAGGACGTTCCACTTGCCCGGTATCTTTCTCGGAATATCCGGCGATCTGGAACCAGAATAAGGCAGTCCCGGCAACGCTGGGATATTATGTGGCGACACATTGATGATGGAATAAAATGAAGATTAGATAGAAAAAGGATGTGCGACTGGAGTTGGAAGTGGTCGTGCATCCTTTTTTGTTTCAAGATTTGGAACGAATCAACAAAAACAGGAAGCTAAAACTATACAAAATGGAAAATACATTCTTTTTTCGAAAATATGGTTGACAAATTCTGCAACATGATCTAATATAAAATCACAAAAGGAACAAAAATTCCATAAACGACAAAAAAGAACAAATTAAATGAAATGGAGGATTTCAACATGAAAACAAGAGAAGTTGTATTCTACAGCGAAGGCGCAAAGATGGTAGGAGATATTTATCTCCCGGATGATTACAAAGAGGGCGAGAAGAGACCAGCAGTTCTGTGTAACTCTGGATGGACCGGCGTTAATAAGTGCTATCCGGCACTGTTTGCAAGAGCTTTAACAGCAAGAGGATTTGTATGCATGGGCTTCGATTACAGAGGATTTAAGCCGAGTGAGAATGTTCATCCATGCCTGCCGAAGTACACAACCCTTGAGACAGAGGTTGAAGACGTGGCAAACGCATTTACCTTTATGCAGATTCAGCCGGAAGTAGATCCGGAACGCTGCGGACTTCTTGGATGGGGTGTCGGCGGTGCTGTATGCGTAACCGTTGCAGCGCGTGACAAGGAAGTAAAAGCGATTGCAACCCTGAACAGCTTTGTAAATGGCGAGCGCTGGATGCGTGACGGCATGGGAAATGATAAGTTTGGAAAGAGCGTTGCACGCCTCAGAGAAGACCGTATCAAGAGAATTACAACCAACGATCCGGTTCTGATGCATCCGTACACCGATTATCCGAACATCACAGAGAGCGGCGATTTCTATACAGACCATGTATTAAAAGAGATCAACGGCGGTATCGGCGATTCTGTCAACAAGGATAACGGCGAGGAGTTCCCGACCCCGATGAGCACCGCAATCGGCGAGAGCTTCATCCGTTTCAACGTAGAAGACCTGCTTCCGAGAATCGCACCGCGTGCTGTCTTTGTAGGTCATGGCTATTATAACGAGCTGCATCAGCGTGTAGAGGCGGAAGAAGCATACCGTCTGGCACAGGAGCCGAAGCAGTTATACTATGTAGATGGCAAGCACAATGAGTGGATGTTTGACGACGATCCGAAGTTCCAGGCACTGGCTGACGCGCTGGCAGCATTCTACAAGGAGAATCTGAAAGCATTCCAGTTTGGTTTACAGAAATAATCTATGGACAGAGAAAAAGAGATTGCATATTTAATGCAGGGAGCGTATGACCTCCATATGCACGCAGCCCCGTCCCCCTTTCATCGAGTTTTGGATGATTACGGGCTGTTAGAAGAAGCCGGGAGAGCCGGAATGGCAGGAATTATGCTGAAATCTCACTATGAGTCCACGATTGCGCGGGCAATTCTGGCTAATATCCACTGTGCTTCGTGTACGAAAGCCTATGGCGGTCTGGTGTTAAACTGGCCAGTCGGAGGACTCAATCCATATGCGGTTGAAAATGCGATGAAGCGCGGATGCCGTATCGTGTGGATGCCGACCCGGGACGCAAAGAACTCTTTGTGTTCCGGGAATATGCCGGGAGATTTCTTTGACCGCTCTGGAATCTCTATCCTGACCGAAACAGGGGAGCTGAGGGCGGAGGTTTTGGAGATTTTGAGGATTGCCAGAAAGTATGATGCGGCAGTCGCGACCGGGCACATCAGCCCGGAGGAAGGTATTCTCCTGTGTCAGGAGGGAATCCGGCAGGGAAACCGTATGGTTCTGACACATCCAGAATTTCCGCGGACGCGTGTCGATGTAAAAACGCAGAAACAGCTGGCAGCTCTGGGCGTTTATATTGAAAAATGCTGGTATAATGTGGCAGAAAAGGAATGCACGGCGCAGGAGATGGCAGACCATATCCGGGTAGTCGGAGCAGAACACTGTTTTATGGTAACGGATCGGGGGCAGACTTCAAGAGAACACCCGGTGGAAGCGATGAAGTTGTTTATGCAGACATTGCTGGATGAGAGAATCACGGAAGATGAGATTTATGTGATGACGCATACGGTGCCCCGGAAGGTGCTGGGAGAGTTATAGTAAATTTGATAATTGAATATGAAAAAATAAAAAGGTCAAAAATCAATTATAAGTTTACTTATAAGAATTCTTGACCTTTTTATTTTTTTCGAGAAGTACTTTTAAGAAGGTAAGGGATAATATAGTGTACTGGAAGGAGGATATCTATGGAATATACCAATATGTCGTTTCTATATGATTTTGCATTTATGTCGCTGCTGCTGATTATAGCCCAGTTCCTGCGTTCCCGTATAAAATTTTTGCAGATGTTTTATATTCCAGCGTCTGTTCTGGCAGGTCTGATGGGACTTGTCCTGGGACCGCAGTTTTTAAACGTGATTCCGTGGAGCGGTAAAATAGGAAGTTATGCTTATATGCTGGTATGTGTATTATTTGGCGGTTTGTTCCTGGGAAAAAAAGATAAAACCAATGTAAAACAGATTCTGACAAAGGTGGGCGATTCCTTTTGTGTCAATATGGGAGCTGAATTTTTCTGTTTTGGTATTGCACTGCTGGTAGGCGGTGCACTGATGAAAATTTTGTTTCCAAATGTATTTACAGAAATTGCCCTGCTGATGCCATCTGGATTTTGCGGTGGACATGGCTATGCTTCAACGATTGGAACGGCACTTAACAATTCACTGGGACGTGAAGATGGCGTTGTACTGGGGCAGACGTTTGCAACCGTGGGCCTGTTAGTTGGTTTGTTTGTAGGAATTGCCTGTATTAACTATGCAACCAGACATGGAGGAACACGTCTGGTAGAAAAAGCGGAATCTCTTCCGGAAGAGTGCCGCACAGGAATCGTTCCAGTAGGTAAGAGAAATTCGATGGGAGAAGAAACCATCAATCCAATGAGTATGGATCCGTTGGCATTTCATCTTGCACTCACGCTGACTGCAACACTGTGTGGTTATAAGTTCTACGATTTTTATAAACAGTTCTTACCGAATGTAGAATTACCGGTTATGTGCCTGGCAATGATATTTGGTGTCATTATTAACACGATTATAGGGCATACTCGTTTTAAAGACAGTATTGATGAGCATGTGGAAGGACGGATTGGTTCGATGGTAACCGATTATCTGGTTGGCTTTGGTGTGGCATCTATTTCGATTTCCATTGTACTTGAATTTGCAGGTCCGATTTTAGTTTTATGTGTATTAGGAATGCTGACATCCCTGTTTTTAGTATTTGTAGTTGGACAGAAGCTGTTCCGCAATTTCTGGTTTGAACGATCAATTTTTGTATTTGGATGGACAACAGGAGTGGTGGCAATCGGTGTTACGCTTCTTCGAATTGTAGATCCGGAAGGAAAGAGCGGCACATTGAATGACTATGGATATTCGTATACGCTGCAGTCCGTGATTGAGGTCTTTATCATCGCATTTACGCCAATTTTGACGGTTTCCATGGGATGTATTGCAGTTGGTGTGATTGAAACGGGAATTGCTGTGGTGCTCTTCCTGATATGTGCAAAATGCTTTGGTGTACATAATGAGAAGATGAATGAGCTTCGGGAAGGTAAAGCAGAGGTCATAAGTAAATAAGTCTTTGTATATTCTGAAAAATGTGTGGTTGGACATGAAAATGAACAGCCACACATTTTTTATTGATAGAAAGTTCGCCTCGGACTAATGTAGGTGAAATAGAGGAGAATGATGAGAGAAAGAAAATCTCTCATTTTTATGGTGAAGTGCATTGACTCCCCAGATTCCCAGAAGGACGAGAGCAATACCGAAAAATTCATGGAAACCGAAAGGCTCGCTAAGAATAATAACGCCTGTAAATACAGCTGTAACAGTGGAGATGCCGCTGAAGCTGGATGCAGTAGCCATGGACATATGGGTAAAAACTATGTTCCGCAGTGCTGAAGCATAAAGTGAGGACCCGATGGATAAGGCAAGAAGACAGCCAACGATAACAGGATCCGCGAGCGGACGAAATAACTCGATGGGATCGTTGGAAACAAGGTGCGTTATCAGAGAAATGCTTCCATAAACGGCGAACATAGCGAAGCTCATAGCATAGGTAATGTCCAGAGGTGTCAGATGTTTTCCGAGCTTCCGGATACAGAGATTTAAGGAAGAGGACATAAAGGCAGCCATTAACAACAGGAAAAAGCCCCATACGGTTGCAGCCTTATCCTCAGAATTTCCGGCAACAATGAAAATACCTAAAAAGCTAAGAAGAATAAAGAAAAATTGTCCTGCAGAGGGCTTTTCGTGAAAAAACGGAATGGCAAGCAAGGTGGTGATTAGCGGGATTAATGCCAGAATCACACTTGCTTTCCCAGAAGGATAGAAGCACATGCCGGTGGTTTCAAAAAAGCCATTAAGCAACTGGAAAATACAGATAGGAAGAATACATATGCCCATATCACGAAGAGAACGTAGATGAATTCGTTCGGTATGTTTTAAGGCGTAAAGTAGCACAAGACAGATTGCAAAACGAAGTGCAATTAGTAGTGCGGTATCTCCATTTAGGCGTGCAGTTAAGATTTTTAGCGGTAAATAAGAAATGCCAAATAAGAAGTTGTATAGGATAGCTCCTAGGATTGGATTAGTTTGTGCAAATTTCATGACGTTCCTTTCAACATGATTATATGATAAATGGTTCAATATAGGAAATATATGTCAAAGAAACCTCTGTAATCAAGGAAGAATTGCAGAGGTTTCTTTATTTTTTATATGTTTTTATATTTTATGCGAACATTTTTAAATTGGAAGGTTATTCCTTATCGGAACTGCCCGATCCTGTTTTATCAAATTTCTTATAATTTTTGATTAAAATTCCCAGGCTGGCGGTGGCACCGATCATGATGAGAGCGGCGAACATTCCGCCGAAGTTCGCGATGATCTTGACACCATTGACACCAACGGTTGCGATCATGATGTAGCCGACTGCCATCGGAACGACACACCACACAAGCTTTAACCACATCGGGGAGTCCGGGGAATCCGGGTTGATACCCTGAGTGGAGATGCCTGCCATAGCGATACAGTTGGAGTTGCAGGCGGTAATGGTACTGAGGAAGATCAGAACAACGAATAATGGGATGATCAGATTTCCAAGCGGAAGAGCTCCTAACATATCATAAGGAACATTCTCAACGCCGCGGTCATAAGATGCAACGAGGTCGAACAGTCCAGAAGTCTGAACCCACAGAGAGGTACCGCTGACTAAAACCATCCACAGGGCACTGACAGAAGCACAAAGACCTACATATAATCCAAGCACGTGTTTTACCTTGCGTCCATAAGCGATCTGTCCCATGAAAGCGCCAGAGGTAGGTGCCCATGCCATCCAGCTGAACCAGTAGAAGGTGGTCCACCACTGCGGCCACTGGGTTCCAACGGATTCACCAGTAATCAGGATACGTTCAATAAAGGTACCTGCGAAACCGCCCAATGCCTCGGTAGAGAGGTTGAACAGGAAGGAGGCATTTGAAAATACCAGCAGGAAAATCAGGAAAATAGCAAAGCCGTATACGTTGATATTGGAAACATGCTTCATGGCTTTCTGGATACCGGAAACAGCCGTAGCAACCGTGACAGCGGCAACGACAATACCGACCATAAACCAGAGGCGGGCATTAGATGGAAGTCCAAGCATTTTAGAGATACCACCGGAAATATTCATGAATGCCTGTGCAACAGAACCAGCCATACCGGCACCGATGGCAAATAAGGTGATTGCGTCGATGGTCTGCATCCAGCGAGGATGGTAGCAGCGGTCACCCAGAAGAGGGGAAACTTCACTGGCGATGGAATACGGCTTTTCGCGTTGTAATACATGAAAGCAAATACAACCGCCGGAACCGTATACATACAATATGGAACGATCGTCCAGTGAAGGAACATGGTTTCCATGGCAAATTTCAGGGAACCGCTGGTAGAAGGTTCAACGCCGTATAATTCAGTCGGCGGGTACGCGTAATGCGCGATCGGCTCCCCCTCCCCAGAAGAGGACACCGGCTGCCATGGTTGTTGTGAGGGCGATAGTAAACCAGGAAAAATTGCTTAGTTCTGGTTTGGCGTCCCACCGCCGATTCGTACATCGCCAAATTTGGAAAACATGGCAACAACGGCGACGATTACGATTGCAAGGGCGAGAATGCTGGCAGCCCAGCCGAGATTTTTGATGATCCAGTTGTTGATATTATTGATGACTCCCAGAAAAGTTTCCTGATCGACAAGGCTTAAAACAAGGAACGCGACCAGAATAATAAATGGAGGGAAAAAGGTCATGATGCGAATTTTTGAGTTTTCATTTTTAGCATTTTTATCAGTCATTTATAATTCCTCCTTGTAGGGTGTATCCCAGATAGGACGATAGTCCTCCGGGTGGCGGTCGGTCAGAACGGTATTAAAATCACGTTCTTTTGCAATCCGGTTTAAATCAACGCTTCCATATAAAATAGCTTCTTCCTGGACGCCGCAGCTGTCAATCCGTTCTCCAATAGGACTTACCAGCTGGCTTTTTCCTGCGAAGATCTCATCGCCGGACAATCCACAGCGGTTGACTGCGGCTATGTATACAAGATTGTCCAGGGCACGGCACGCAAGGTTTAAATCCCACCATTCTTTGAAATAGTAGCTGGCGCGCCATGCGGCCGGGACTAAAACCAGTTCGGCACCGGCCAGTGTCAGCAGGCGGACGGTTTCTGGAAAGCATACGTCGTAGCAGATGACGACGCCGATCTTTCCGAGTTTTGTCTCAAAGACCGGGTACTGGGTGCCGCGCTGCAGATAAGTTCGTTCGTCTCCGACGGGATGCGTTTTTGAATAATGCCCGAGAATCGTGCCGGTATCATCGATCAAAAAAGCAGAGTTTTCGACTCCAGATGGGGTGGAAAAAAGAATCGGAGCCAGAATAAAGACTGAAAGTTCCTTTGCCAGACTACGCATCCGTGTCAAGGAAGGTCCATCTTCGATTTCGGCGAGCTTCATCATATCTGGGATGCAGGTGCCGAGATAGCCGACATTAAATACCTCTGGCAGACAAATCAATTTTGCCCCGTGAGCGGCTGCTTCCCGGATCTGTTTCTCTGCTTTGTCAAGATTATTAGAAACATGGAACAAATCGCAGTCCATCTGGAGCATGGCGATTTGGTAAGGTGATCGAGTTTGTTGCATTTGAGTATCCCCTTCCTAAAATAGAATATTTATTCCATAAACGACATTTATGATATAATTATAGAATTTATAAAGGAATAAATCAACCAAAATATAATGATAAAGAACAAAATTTATCTTTTTTACAAAGAAATCCTCCGAAATTTGTCTGCTTTGACGAAAAACAAATGTCAAATTGACGAATTTCTAAGGAAAGTATATAATAAAACCAAACGAAAATCGAGTGAGAATCTTGGAATGAATGAGGATAAACGATGGGCAATGAAGTATTGGAACAGATCATAAAAATCAAGGACGCCGTACCGAAAAAACAGAGAATTCTCTGCAATTATCTGGCGCTGAATTATGAAAAGATTGGCGTGATGACGGTGGCGGAGCTGGCGGAAAATGCGGGTGTGGGAAGCACGACGGTCATGCGTCTGGTACAGCTTCTGGGCTTTGACAGCTACACTACATTTAAGAAAGCATTGGCACAGGAATCGCTTTTGAAAAATACAACGCCGTACCGTAGCCTGCGGCAAGAATTTTCTCGTACCTCGGAGACGGCGAGCCGGGATACGTTCCATATGGCGATCGCGGACGGAATCCAGGTGCTTGAAAATCTCTGTACACCGTCAAACATTTCCCAGTTTGAGGCGGCAATCCAGCTGATGCTGGAATCAGATCAGCTCTATATATTGGGAATGCGTTCCAGCAAGGCGCTGGCGCTGTATTTTGAATATGTGGCAGAGCGCTTTTATCCGCATATCCGCCAGCTCAGCCTGGAGGAAGAGTTTGTCTATGACCGGATTGCAATCAATACGACGCCGAAGGATGTGCTTTTAGTGTATTCGGTCTGGCCGTGTACGAAAAAGACGATTCGTGTGGCAGAGTTAGCACATAACCTGGGAATCCCGATGATACTGATCACAAATACGAGCTTAAATCCATTGGTAAAGATCGCAGATGTAGTGATTGATACGAATTCTGTGAACCATCCGAGCGGTGATACTGCTTTGATGCTGGTAACGGAGGCGCTCATGAGTGAACTGGGAAGACGGACCGCACCGGAATCCACGAAGAATATTGAAAAGATCGAACAGGCATTGAATGACAATGGACTGATTCTCTGGGAGAATTAATCGAAGATGTGTAACTGGAAAACCCGATAAAACAGGGCTGCCGTTATTCCTCAAACGGCAGCTCTTCTTTTCGCAAAAATGTCCGGATCGACTCGTCCCACTCGCGTTCCAGCGTCTTGTCTAACGTAAATTGGTTGAGCGACAGCCCGGTGACACAGCTTAAATGCTGGTTTTCATAATGAATATTTAAGAACAGTCCGCCGACCTGCTCCGGGAGCCATTGGCTTTTGCGGGCGGTCAGAAACTGTTCGGTGGCAGCTTTCGGAAGCTTCAAAATGATGGAGAAGCGCTCCGGAAGCTTTTTTCCTTTTATTAGGGAAAAACAGAACGGGCGCAGAGTTTTCCAGGTTGAATATTCTTCAATCTGCCCCTCGGCACGCTCTTCTTCGGAATAAAAGCTTTTATGGACGCGTCCGTCGATGGAGAAGGTGTTGAACGTCACGATCTCCGCTTCCTTAAGCAGAAAGCGGTCAAATGTCTCTCCGATGAACAGTTTCTTGGTAAATAATTTTATATCACAGATATTGCAGGCAATCATATGTGTCCTCGCTGAGATGGTAAATTCGTTATTTTCTGTGTAATGTAGAAACAATAACGTAGATTCTATTTTATCGCAGGCGGGAAGGGGACGCAAGTGACTTCTTATTGGCAAGACGGAGAATTTTAAAATCTTATTAGCACTCAACAAAAATGAGTGCTAATTTTCTATTGACATCTTGGAACGCTGGTATTAAAATAAGAGTCACGGTGATGGAAAATCACAAAAAAAGAATTTTACAAGCGTATATTTATGTAGCTGGATAGCAGGATTGGACGCGGCAGAGCAAAACTGCCAGACTCCATTTCCGGGAGCGGATATCCACTGTATTTTGCAATCAAAAGGAGTGTATAGATATGGCAGCAAAAACAGGAAGTTTATCAATCAACAGCGAGAATATTTTCCCGATTATTAAGAAATGGCTTTATTCCGATCATGATATTTTCTATCGTGAGTTGATTTCCAACGGATGCGACGCGATCACGAAGCTGAAAAAGCTGGCGCTGATGGGCGAGTATGAGGAGCCGGGAGAGACGGAGTATAAGATTCAGGTTACCGTTAATTCCGAGGACAAGACGATCACCATCGAGGATAATGGTATCGGTATGACTGCCGAGGAAGTGGAAGAGTACATTAACCAGATCGCATTTTCCGGTGCACAGGATTTCCTGGCAAAATATAAGGACAAAGCAAACGAAGACCAGATCATCGGTCATTTCGGTTTGGGTTTCTATTCTGCATTCATGGTAGCGGACAAGGTTACGATCGATACTCTTTCTTATAAGAAAGACGCAGAGCCGGTTCACTGGGAGTCTGAGGGCGGCACTGAGTTTTCGATGGATAAGGGCGATAAGGAAGGCAATGGTACCAAGATTGTCCTTTATTTAAATGAAGACAGCACTGAGTTCTGCAATGAGTATCGCGCACGTGAAGTCATCCAGAAGTACTGCTCTTTCATGCCGGTTGAGATTTATCTGAAAAATGCAACGGCAGAACCGGAGTATGAGACGATCGAGAAGGATCAGCTGACCGACAAGGACACCATCGTTGAGACGGTGGTCGAGGAAGCAAAGACCGAGGAAAAGGAGAAAGAGGACGGCACGAAAGAGACCGTGGAGGTATCTCCGAGAACCGAGAAATATAAGATCCTGAAACGTCCGGTGGCACTGAATGACATTCACCCGCTGTGGAACAAGCATCCGAACGAGTGTACCGAGGAAGAATACAAAGAATTTTACCGCAAGGTATTTATGGATTACAAGGAACCGCTGTTCTGGATTCATCTGAACATGGATTATCCGTTCAACCTGAAAGGTATTCTGTACTTCCCGAAGATCAACATGGAGTACGAGAGTATTGAGGGCACCATCAAGCTGTACAACAACCAGGTATTTATCGCGGATAATATCAAGGAAGTTATTCCGGAGTTCCTGATGCTCTTAAAGGGCGTGATCGACTGCCCGGATCTGCCGTTAAATGTATCGAGAAGTGCGCTGCAGAATGATGGATTTGTAAAGAAGATTTCCGATTACATCACCAAGAAGGTAGCGGACAAGCTGACCGGTATGTGCAAGACAGACCGTGAGACCTATGAGAAATATTGGGACGATATCGCTCCATTTATCAAATTTGGCTGCTTAAAGGATCAGAAATTTGCTGAGAAGATGGATGATTACATCATCTACAAGAACCTGGACGGAAAATATCTGACGCTGAAAGACTGCATGGATAAGGCGAAAGAGGAAGGTCATGAGAACCAGATCTACTATGTAACAAATGAGAAAGAGCAGAGCCAGTACATCAACATGTTCAAGGCAAACGGACAGGATGCGATCATCATGTCTCACAGCATTGATAATCCATTCATCAGCCAGGAAGAACAGAAGCATGAGAACCTGAAATTCCTGCGTATTGATGCCGATGTCAATGGCACGCTGCGCGAGGAAGTGAAGGAAGAGGACAAGGAAGCGCTCAAGAAACAGGAAGAGACGCTGACAGAGACCTTCAAGAAAGCACTGGGTGATGATAAGCTGCAGGTAAAGGTTGAGAGGTTGAAGGATGCTGAGATTTCTTCGATGATCACCCTGTCGGAGGAAACACGCCGTATGCGGGATATGATGAAGATGTACAACATGGGCATGGACGCGTCGATGTTCGGCGGCAGCGGTCAGGTGCTGGTACTCAACGCGAACAACAAGCTCGTTCAGTACGTCTTAGAGCACACGGATGGCGAGAATACGCCGAAGATCTGCGAACAGCTCTACGACCTGGCACAGCTCAGCCACGGTTCCCTGACACCGGAGCGCATGACGAAGTTTATCGCACGGTCGAATGAGATTATGGGTATGATGCTGAACTAAGGGCGTCTGGTTTAGGACTGTTTTATATAGGAAAATATGTTAAAATATCATATACGATATAATAACGGAGCTGCTGCACGTAAATGTGGCAGCTCTTTTATTACCTGTCGTAAGAAAGCAAATGGGATTCACTATTTCACGAATTTAGTATTTATGATAGAATAGGAGCACTTAGCAAGGTTTTTTCAGATTTGACGGGGAGGTGCGTGTATGTTTGGAATCGGAGGATGGAAACAGGTTGGCGCGACGTTTGATAGAAAGCGCCGGAAGATAAAACAGGTATTTTCTGGGAATGAAAGACCTGAATGACGAAGGAGAGAAAATGGGAGAGGGAAACTGGAACGAATCGGATCTTTGGCAGCGGGAGGCAGAAGAAAATGGTCTGCAAACGGAACCTGAGCTGCAGAATGCGGTTCAGAGTCCGAAACAAATCCGAAAAACCTGCCGCCGCGAGGTGCGCCGTGTCTGCAATGTCCTCGGCTGGGCGCTGGCATTTTTCAGTGTGATGACGGTACTTGTCAGCATACTTCTGGAAGTGGCTGGCAACGTATGGGCGGATGGAGGCGTGATTAGTACGTTTTTGAACCGGATGGTAAATGCAGCGTGGTATGAGGACGGCGGAAGCACGCTGGTCATCTATGCGCTGGTTCTTCCATTCGTATTTTTGATTCTGCGCCTTGTCCCGGAAGAACGGGCAGAGAAAATGAAGATTAGTTTCCTGCAGTTCTGTATGTTTTTTATTTTGGCACAGGGATTTGGAACTATCTTTAACTTGCTGGGAAATGCAATCAATGATGCGGTGGCGGCAAGTAGCGGCGGCGATGCATCCGCGATGAACCCGGTCAACGAGATGCTGGATTCGCTCTCGCCGGTAATGATTTTATATGTAGGGTTTTTAGGACCCATTATTGAGGAATATATCTTTCGATGGAAACTCTTAAACCGATTGCGCCGTTTTGGCGATAAGGCGGCGATTACCTACACGGCGCTGATGTTTGGTCTGATGCACGGAAATGTGACGCAGTTTCTCTATGCGGCGGTGATTGGCGTGGTTCTGGGATATGTGGCGGTGAAGACGGGACGGATGCGTTATAATTGTCTGCTGCATATTCTGATCAACAGCTGGTCGTTAGTGATAGCGATGCTTGGAACACAGGATACGCTGCTGCCGCTGTTTATCACGTTTCTGATGACCGGGTTTATGGGCTGCACGATCATCGGGGCGTTTGTTCTGCTGATTTTCAATTTCCGGAAAATCCGGCTGTCCGATGGGGCAATCCCAGAGGGTGTGAAATTCCGCAATATATGTGGGGCAATGTATGGGAATCTCGGGACAGTGGCATTTATTCTGGTAAGTTTGATTACGATGGCATTTTTCTTGTCGAGATGATGTGGTGGTCAGTTGCTGTTCACAAGCAGGCACTTTTGGAAGTGAAAGTGCCGTAAGATAACGTGGTGGCAGCAGGAATTTGTTGTATTTAAATGCGAAGCCACGGTAAGAGCTGTTACTGGGCACATGTGTGTGAACAGTAACGCTGTTCATGTGTTTGTCGTGTATTTCATGGGATTATGCTTGACTTCCGACTGTGTGATTACTATAATAAATAGTAATGAATACTACGTGATGTGAATTGCGTAACGGGAGGACGTTATGTTATATAAAATTATTGGTGACAGCTGCATGGATTTGACGGAGGAACTGAAATTGGATCCGCATTTTCAGATGATTCCGCTGACCCTGCAGATAGGAGATTACAAGGTAACGGATGATGAGACATTTAACCAGAAGGAGTTTCTGGCAAAGGTAAAGGCAAGTCCCGAGTGCCCGAAGACGGCGTGTCCATCGCCGGAGAGCTTCAAGGAAGCATTTGAGGGCGAGGCAGAATATATTTTCGTGGTAACGCTTTCGAACCATCTGAGCGGCTGCTACAACTCGGCGGCTTTGGCAAAACGCCTTTATGAGGAAGAGAACGGAACGGACGGAAAGAAGATCGCGGTCATTGATTCCCTGTCGGCGTCGGCGGGCGAGTTAAATATTGCGCTGTTCATCCGGGATCTGTGCGAGAAAGGTCTTCCGTTTGAGGAGATCTGCAGGCAGACAGAGGCATATCGGGATTCGATGAACACGTATTTCGTCATTGAGACGCTTGATTTCTTAAAGAAAAATGGCCGTCTGACCGGTTTGACGGCTTTTATCGCGTCGGCGCTGAATATCAAGCCGGTTATGGGCGCGGACAGCGGTACGATCATCAAGCTTGATCAGGCGCGCGGCATGACCCGGGCGCTCGACCGGATGGCGGAGATTGCGTGCAAAGAGGGCGGCGATACCGCAAGCAAACGTCTGGTGATCGCACACTGTAATAACCCGGAACGTGCTGAGCACGTGAAAGAGATCATGTGTAAACGGGCAAACTTCCGTGAGGTAGTGATCACGAATACGGCTGGCGTTGCAACCGTATATGCGGGCGACGGCGGAATCGTTATGACACTGTAGGGAGAAAGAGTGGGTGATGACAGCTGGAAAGGTGGAAAACGCCGGACAGCTGCGATTGATTGAGGAAAAATGAAGCATACATTTTTTAGTAAATGCACGAAAATGCCGTTCAGATACCGGACGGCATTTCTTTTATCTAGAATTGGAAATTTGACAATTTTGGCAGGAATGGCGCTTTTGCTTGGCGGATGCCAGGCGGGAGGTTCCATATGGAAAGAGACAATCTCATTGGAGCCAAAAGACAAAACGGTATTGGAAGAAACGCTTGATCCGGAAATAGATATAGACGGGCAGGTGGAGTCAGAACAGGTAGATGGCGCGGAACTGGGGGTGGAAATGCAGGGGCAGGACGAATCTGGCAAACTTGAGGCAGAACCGGGAGAAAATGATTCAAATGAGTGTTCGCTTCTGTTTGCCGGAGATATCTATTTTTCCAACCATGTTTTAAATGCCTACGACCGTGTGGGAGGTATCGGTGGCGTCCTCGGAGAGAGCTTGCGGGAGACGATCGCGGAGTCTGATATTTTTATGGCAAACCTGGAATTTCCGTTCAGCGACCGGGGAACACAGGCGGCGGATAAACAGTTTACGTTCCGGGTATCGCCGTCCCGCGTGTCTATTTTACAGGAGATCGGACCAGACATCGTGACGGTGGCGAACAACCATGCGCTAGATTACGGCACGGACGCACTGCTGGACACGTGCGATACGCTGGACAGTGCCGGGATTTTGCATGTTGGGGCGGGAAAAAATCTGGAAGAGGCGAAACAGCCGCAGATCATTGAGAAAAATGGAAAAAAGATTGGTTTTCTGGGCGCGTCGCGCGTCTTTCCGACGGGCGGATGGGCGGCAGGATCGTCGCATCCGGGCATGTTTTCGGCGTATGACACGGCTTCGGTCGTGCAGGAGATCCAGAAGGTAAAGAAAGAGTGTGATTATCTGGTTGTCTATGTCCACTGGGGTATCGAGCGGAACACGCAGCCAGAGGCGTACCAGCGGGAGATGGGACATCAGTACATCGACGCGGGCGCTGATCTGGTGGTTGGCAGCCATCCACATGTGCTGCAGGGGATTGAGCTGTATCATGGAAAATGGATTCTGTACAGTCTGGGAAATTTTGTGTTCGGAAGCTCAATTCCGGAGACAATGCTTGTGCAGGCGTCGGTAGATGCACAGGGAGAGACGGCGCTTTCAATTGTGCCTGCAACTTCATCTGCCGGATATACGAGAGAGCTGGACGTGGGGAAGAAAGAGGCGTTTTACCAGAAGATACAGGGGCTTTCGGACGGCGTGCAGATTGATGAGAATGGAAAGGTGCAGGTGCAGTAAAATCAATTCGTGAAATCCTGCCCCTGAAAACACCCGCTTTCCCGCAGTGCCTTGGAAAACGTATTCAAAATGTCCGCTTATTTCCACTCCATTCCGGTGCGACCAGCAATTTTTTCTTATCGCCGCTGATCCGGTGGATGACCATATCGGGCGGCAGCAGGCGGATACATTCGATCAGCAGCTCAATGTATTCGTCCATTGAAAAGACCGGAAAAGGTGCCTGTTCGTAGAGCTCTGCCAGCTTCGTGCCGCGTAAAATGTGGAGAAGCTGAAGTTTGATGCCGTCGATGGCTGGCTGGAAATCGGCCAGATAGCGGACGGTATCGAGCATCTGGGCTTTCGTTTCATCAGGCAGCCCCAGAATGACATGGACGATGACGGTCAGACCGGCGGCTTTCAGTTCACGGACGGCATTTTCAAAGACCGGGAGGGAATAACCGCGCTGGATGCGCGCGGCACTTTCCTCATGGATGGTCTGAAGTCCCAGTTCCACCCAGACCGGTTTTCGGCGGTTTAAGCGGGCGAGAAGATCCAGGACATCCGGCGGCAGGCAGTCCGGGCGGGTTCCGATGGACAGGGCAGCCACGTCCGGGTGGGCGATTGCTTCGGAAAAAAGCGGCTCCAGATAGGAGACAGGCGCATAGGTATTTGTGTAGGACTGGAAATATGCGACATATTTTCCACCCTTTATTTTATTTGCGACACGCGCCTTTGCCGCTTCGATCTGTTCGGTCACGGAGGTGTGAGCCGGCTCTGCAAAATCGCCGGAACCGCCGTGGCTGCAGAAAATACAGCCGCCCGTTCCCAGCGTACCGTCCCGGTTGGGACAGGTCATGCCGCCGTCGAGCGCCAGCTTGTAGATTTTCTGCCCAAATTGGTCTTTCAGCCATGCGTTTAACGAATAGTAAGGGCGACCGTCGGAGTAGCGGCGGGGTGGAACAGAAAATGACCGACTATTGGAGGCGGCGGGGGTATGATGAAAATTTTCAGGTAATGATATATAGGATTGAGTCGTTGATTTCATAGGAGCTCCTGTGTTTTAATCAAAAATAGTAACTGAACAGTTACCAAAAATATTACATATAAATGAAAGCTTACCAGAACCACAGCATTTTGTAAACACACGAAAGAATATCGTATTGAGGCATTTTGAGGAAAATGATATAATGAGCGCAGAAGAAAAGAATGCGGCTGCGAAGCAGACATATTCTTTTCTTGCGCCATTAACGAACGAACAGCCATGCGAAGCAGGGCGGTAGAGCGCGATAGCGCGGGTTCGTGAGTTATGATATAATACATACAAGAAGTCAGATTGAATCAAAATGTCTGAAATCATAACCATATATATAAAGGAAACAATTGTTCACGGGTAGGCACTTTTGGAACCGAAAGTGCCGTAAGAAAACGTGGTGGCAGCAGGAATTTGCCGTATTAAAATGCGAAGCCACGGCAAATTCCGTTACTGGGCACGTATGCGTGAACAGTAACAAACAATTTGGGGAAAAGGAGAAGGAATATGTCAGTCAAAGAAACACTGAAACAGCTGGAATCTGAGAAAACGAAAGTGCTGATGGCAGAATTATACGGGGCGGAGAAAGCGGAGGAGAACCGGGCGCGTTACCGCTATGTGGCAGAGCACTTTGAAAAAACATATGGGGAACGCGATATCAAGCTGTTTACTTCCCCGGGACGGACGGAGATCAGCGGCAACCACACCGATCACAATCATGGCAAGGTGCTGGCGGGCAGCATCAACCTGGACTGCGTCGGAGCGGCGGCACCGAACGGAACCGACACGATCCGCATTTTAAGTGAGACATTTCATCAAAATTTCAGCATCCATTTAAGTGACCTGAAACCGAGCGCGGGTATGAGCGGCACCATCGACCTGACAAAGGGCATTTTAAAGGGTTTTGAGGAGAGAGGATACAAGGTCGGCGGATTTGACGCATACATTACCAGCAATGTTATCAGCGCGGCGGGCGTCAGCTCTTCGGCTTCCTATGAGATGCTGATCTGCTCTATGTTAAATACGATGTTCAATGAGGGCAAGATGGACGTTGTCACCTACGCGCACATCGGAAAATATGCAGAAAACAAGTTCTGGAACAAGGCGTCCGGACTGCTCGACCAGATGGCGTGCGCGGTCGGCGGTCTGATTACGATCGATTTCAAAAACCCGGAAGCGCCGGTTGTGGAGAAGATTGATTTTGATTTTGGTGCACAGGATCACAGCCTGATGATTGTAAATACGGGAAAAGGTCACGCGGATCTGAGTGCGGATTATTCTTCTGTTCCGAACGAGATGAAGAAAGTAGCGCAGTATTTTGGCAAAGAGGTATGCGCGGAGATTTCCGAGGAAGAGGTGATCGAAAATCTGCCGGAAGTCCGTGCATTTGCGGGTGATCGCTCTGTGATGCGTGCATTCCATTTCTTTGAGGAAAATAAGAGAGTAGAGCAGGAAGTAAAGGCGCTCCTCGAAAATGATTTTGCAGCCTTTTTGGAGGGAATCACTGCTTCGGGCAATTCTTCCTGGAAATGGCTTCAGAATGTATACACGACTGCCAACGTGCAGGAGCAGGGCATCAGCATTGCGCTGGCGCTGACAGAGCTGTTTATTGCGAAAAAAGGACGCGGCGCGTGCCGGGTTCATGGCGGCGGATTTGCCGGTGTCATCATGGCGATGATTCCGAATGATCTGGTGGACGAGTATACAGAATACATTGAAAATGCGACCGGTAAGGGAAATGTATATCGCATGAGTATCCGTCCGCACGGCGCGATCTGTGTGAGCGATCGCATCTAAAGAAAAATTCCGGACGGAATGAAAGATGTGTCAAAAAGTGATGTGCAGAAAGAGATGCAAATAAGAAAACGGCATGGAGATTTGCATAGACAAAAGACAGGCTGTTTTGCAGATAAAACTGGGACATAGAAAGGCGGTGGATTTTATGGGAAATAAAAATCTGATTATCACAATCGAGAGAGAGTACGGAAGCGGCGGACGTATCGTAGGACGCAAGCTGGCGGAAGAACTGGGGCTTCATTTCTACGACGATGAGATCTTAAAGATGGCGTCGGAGAAGAGTGCGGTCGGAGAGGAATTTTTCCGTTTAGCGGATGAGAAAGCGGGAAACAACCTGCTTCACCGTCTGACTGGCGCGAAGAAGGCAGATGTGTTCGGAAAGCCGTCCCTGAAAGGCGATGTGACATCGCCGGATAATCTGTTTAAATTCCAGGCGATGGTGATGCGGGAGCTGGCAGAACAGGAACCGTGCGTATTTGTAGGCCGTGCGGCTGGCTATGTGCTGGATCAGGACGAGGAGATCGAAAATCTGATCCGCATCTTTGTCTATGCCGACCGTGTGCGCCGCGTGCAGCGCGTTATGGAAGTAGACTGCATCAGTGAAGAAAGAGCGAAGAAGCGCATCCGGAAGATTGAGAATGAGCGGAAGAATTATTATAAATATTTTACCGGAAATGACTGGAAAAATATGAAGAACTACGATCTTCCGATCAATACGACCCGCCTCGGACTGGACGAGACGGCGGAGCTGATCAAGGAATATGTGAAGCTGCGCGGGTATATGAAGTAGGGAAAAATGAAAACAACCTGTCTGTGATGCAGGCTAAAAATTTCAGTTGAAGATTGTAGGAAGCAGGGCAGATTTGGAAGATGAGAAGTGCCAGCGGATCGCCAGCTCAATCAGCTCCCAGAATGCTGGGAGAGTGATTCCGGCATTCTGAATTTTCCTTTGACGACAGTAGAATCATTACGAGCTTATTACAAATTATTTACGGTTTGAAGTGGCATATTGACGGTCAAAATGGAAAAATGATACAATGATTTCAGAAAGAAAGGGGGCAAAAGCATGAGAAGTGCATCTGAATTTAGGCAAATGGCGCGTGAGACACTGCGCGGAAACTGGAAACTTGCGATGGGAACGGGATTAGCAGCGCCCCTGATTGGTGCGGAGATTGCCGATACGGCGCCAAATGGAATATCAGAGCTGCAAAAAGTGATACAGGCACGACCGGAAGTGAAGAATGTGCTGACGCAGGTATTTCTGATGCGTAGCATGCTTCTGCCCTTGGTGCTTTTGCTTATCTGGGGCTTGATGGTGGTTATTATTGGAGGTGCGGGGCAGATGGGATACGCCCGTTTCCATCTGAATCTGGCAGAGAAAAAGGAAGCATCCTTTTCTGATTTATTTTCCCAGTTTTCGCGGATCACAGATGGTGTGGCGATGGTATTTGTGCGCGGCTTTTATATATTTTGCTGGACCTGCCTGTTTTTCGTTCCGGGTTTCATAAAGACGTACAGCTATGCGATGACACCATATGTGCTGATGGAACATCCAGAATATTCCGCCAACGAGGCGATCACCGAGTCGCGCCGCCTGATGGATGGGAAAAAATGGAATTTATTCTGCCTGACCTTTAGCTTTATCGGCTGGCGGCTGATCTGCAGCATTCAATATATAATACCAGCGGTTCTTTTGTATACACAGGGAAGGCTCAGCGGTGTGACCGTGCTGTTTCTGGTAGGGCTGATGGGACCGCTCAATATTGGCTATCTGTTTCTGCGCCCATATGAGGAGGCGGCATTTGCGGCATTTTATAGGGATGTGCGGGATGAGAAGAGGGAAATAGAAGAGATAGAAATGCGGGATAAGTGGAGTGAGAATGAGCCGGAGGAAAGTGAAAATGCGTGAACTCTGTCTGTACAAAAATGAAATCATTTGCATAGAACTGTGCTTGTGTAAGGATAGACGGAACAATAAAAATCTTTGAAAATCAAATTGGCGAAAGCCCAAAATAAGAATCTGTAATCAAAAATTTCCTCAGAAAGTGGTCAAAATGAAAGCTTTCTGAGGAGTTTTTTTGAGTTGTATTATTTATTTTGTTTTAGTCCATCCGTGCTTTCTCAGACAGCAAATGTTTCTGGCAATAGAAGAATGCCGGAATCAGAAATGCATCGGCGAGCAGCCATGCAAGCGGCGAGGCAAAACAGATGATGATGTAGCCAAAGATCGGTACCAGCAGGAAGCCGACCATGGCGCGGGCGATCATTTCGCAGACACCTGCCAGGATGGCGAGCAGGCTGTAGCCCATTCCCTGAATCGTGAAACGCCATACATTGACGATTGTCAGAGGTATGTAGAACAGGGAGTTGAAGGTCAGGAACTGGTGCGCCTGATGGATTACAACTGTTTCCGAGGCATCGACGAAGAGAAGCGGAATCACGCCGCCAAACACGGTCAGCACGATGCACGCCGCAATGGAGTAGATGCCGCCGATGAGAGTCGCGGACCGGACGCCCTGGCGGATGCGGTCTACCTTTCCGGCACCGGCGTTCTGTCCGGCGTAGGTTGCCATCGTGCCGCCCAGCGCGTCAAACGGGCAGCAGAAGAACATGCCGATCTTCTGACCTGCGGTGACGGAGGCAACCGCGATGGAACCTAAGGAGTTGATGGCAGTCTGGATGACAACCGAGCCGATCGCGGTAATCGAATACTGGAGTCCCATCGGCACACCCATTTTGCAGAGAATGTAAATGTGTCTGCCGCTGATGCGCGTTTCCTCATGGTGCATATGCAGGATTTCAAATTTTTTCTTCATATAGATCAGGCAGAGAATACCGGATACTGCCTGAGAGATAACAGTTGCATAGGCAGCTCCGGCGGTGCCGGTTCCGATCTGTACGATGAAAAGCAGATCCAGCGCAATGTTTAAAAGGCTGGATAAAATCAGGAAATAGACCGGCGTTTTGGAGTCGCCGAGCGCACGGATGATGCCCGCCAGCGTATTGTACAGGTAGGTTGCCGGGATACCGGCGAATACGAAGAAAATGTAGCTGTACGCGCCGTCAATGATATTGTCCGGCGTCTGCATCCAGACGAGAATCTGGCGTGTCATCAGGCAGACGATCACGGTCATGATCACGGCAAAACAGGAGGCGATCCATCCGGCATTAGCGACGAAACGGCGCATGTCCTTGTAATCCTGTGCGCCGAACCGCTGTGCAACCGGAATGGAAAACCCGGTGCAGACGCCGATGACGAAACCGTTAATCATAAAGTTGATGGCGGAGGTGGAACCGACCGAAGCCAGTGCATCGACACCGAGAAATTTTCCAACAATGATCGTATCGACCATGCTGTAAAACTGCTGGAACAGAAGTCCCATCAGCATCGGAACCGCAAAGCCCAGAATCAGCTTTGCCGGGCTCCCGTTTGTCATATCTTTTATGGTAGAGCGTTGCGAAGAGCGGCTCATGGAAAAACCATCCTTTCTAAAAAACGATTATAAAACTCTGAGAGTAGATTTTATAAGAAATACATAAAATTGGCAATCCGAAAAATCACGAAAAAAAGAAAAATAGAGGCACTTTTTTTGTGATATAGAAGCGGGCTGGTCAGCACGCGGTATTTTACAATCAGTGACATACATGGTATCATAACGGGTAGAGTGATTTTTATTTCATAGGAAATTACGTCCTATGAAACAAAAAACGCTTCGCGAGGATGCGCACTCGCGCGAAGCAGAAACATGTCGCAAGCGACCGCGCTCGGCGCGAGAATGTGCCAAGGCATTCTTTTCATATAGAACGGAAATGAGGGTAACATACATGAAGAGACTGGCGGTGGGAATCCTGGCGCACGTAGATGCGGGGAAGACAACATTATCAGAGGCGATGCTCTATGCGGGCGGCATGATCCGCCATCTGGGGCGGGTGGACAAGGGCGATGCGTTCCTGGACACATATGAATTGGAGAAAAAGCGCGGAATCACGATTTTTTCCAAGCAGGCGCGGCTTGCATGGGATGATATGGATGTGACGCTCTTGGACACGCCGGGACATGTGGATTTTTCAGCGGAAATGGAGCGGGTGCTTCAGGTGCTGGATTATGCGGTGCTGGTCATCAGCGGTTCAGACGGCGTGCAGGGGCATACAAGGACGCTGTGGCGGCTGCTGGCGCGCTACCAGATTCCGGCGTTCCTTTTTATCAATAAAATGGATCTGGCGCCGGGACGGGAACAGGAGATCCTGCGCGACCTAAAAGAGTCGCTGGGCGGAAATTTCGTTGATTTTGGTGCGGACGGGACGGAAAGTTTCTATGAAGAGGTAGCAGTCAGCGGCGAAGCGGAATTGGAGGAATTTCTGGAGACGGGACAGGTGTCTAAAGATGCGATCCGCAGCCGGATTGCCAGCCGGGATCTGTTTCCGTGTTATTTTGGTTCGGCGCTCAAAAATACGGGCGTGGAAGAATTTATGCGCAGTTTGGAAGAATATACGCTGGAACCAGTGTATCCGGACGAATTTGGGGCGAAAATATTTAAAATTGTGCGCGACAGCCAGGGCGAACGCCTGACTTATATGAAGATCACGGGCGGCGTGCTGCATGTCAAAGACCGGATCGGCGAGGAAAAGGTAAATCAGCTCCGCTTGTATTCAGGCGATAAGTATGAGGCGGTGAGCGAGGCACCGGCGGGCATGATCTGTGCGGCGACGGGACTTTTGCACACGAAACCGGGCGAGGGGCTGGGAAGCTGTGAGATGGGAGCAGAACCAGTGCTGGAGCCGGTTCTTACCTACCGGGTGGAACTTCCGTATGATGTAGATGCGGCGGCTATGCTTCCGAAGCTTCTGCAGCTGGAGGAGGAAGAGCCGGAGCTGCATATCGTGTGGGAAGAGGAGAAAAAGGAGATCCACGCCCAGATTATGGGCGAGATCCAGATGGAGATCTTAAAAAGCCTGATTGCGGAGCGGTTTGGTGTCGAGGTGCGCTTTGGCGGACGCAGTATTGTATACAAAGAGACTATCACCGATACGGTGGAGGGCGTCGGTCATTTTGAGCCGCTCCGCCATTATGCGGAGGTACATCTGCTTCTGGAGCCGGGAGAACCGGGCAGCGGGCTGGTGTTTGATACCGATTGCAGTGAAGATATTTTAAGTAAAAACTGGCAGCGGCTGGTGCTGACGCATCTGGAAGAAAAGGTACACCGGGGTGTTCTGATTGGGGCACCGATCACGGATATGAAAATTACGCTGAAATCGGGACGCGCCCATGTGAAACATACAGAAGGCGGCGATTTCCGACAGTCCGTGTACCGGGCGGTCCGTCAGGGACTGATGCAGGCGCATTCGGTGCTGTTGGAACCATTTTATGCCTTTCACCTGACGATACCGGACAAGATGGTGGGACGTGCAATGACCGATCTGGAGCGGCGGTTTGCCGTCTTTGAGGGACCGGCGCTGGAGGACGGGCAGGCAATATTAACCGGACGTGCCCCGGTATCGGCACTCGATGGATATCAGACGGAGGTGACGGTGTACACGGGCGGATTGGGACAGATGATCTGCACGCTTGATGGCTACGGACCATGCCACAATGAAGAAGAAATCATTGCGGCAGCTGGGTATGATCCGGATGCGGATTTGGCAAACCCGAGCGGATCTGTTTTCTGTACGCACGGAGCGGGATTTGTCGTCAACTGGGATGAGGTCAAAGACTATATGCATCTGGAAAGCTGCCTGGGCGATTCCAATGGAAAACGGCGGATGGATGCGATCCCTGAGTTGGGTGCGCGCTCCTCGGATGGACAGGGCGGCGGCGCTTCGGAAGAAATGTGGATCGGAACGGACGAGGTCGATGCGATTCTCGCTCGCACCTACCATGCAAATAAAAAGGAAGACGGCGGAAAACGCCGGTGGGGCGGAAAGAGCAAACGCCCGGCGGAAACCTATGGTGCCGGAGTGTACGGAGAGACGGCGCGGAGGCAGGAAGCGGTGAGACAGAAGAGCGATTCGAAAGTCGGGACAGCTGAAACTTTGGCATCTGGAAGTGAAGGAAAATCGGGAAGTTCTGTGGCTGGAAATGCAGGAAAATTGGAACATGCAGGCAAAGCGCCGGAAAGTGGCGGAGCGGGCAGCAGAACCGGCGGCTCCAAAGGGAAAATGGCATCGGCGGTACGGGAATACTTGCTGGTAGATGGCTACAACATTATTTTCTCCTGGGATGAGTTAAATGAGCTGGCGAAGATCAACATTGATAGCGCCCGTGGTAAGCTGCTGGATATTCTCTGCGATTATCAGGGAAGCCGCGGTATCGAGGTGATAGCGGTGTTCGACGCCTACCGGGTGCAGGGACACCGGACGGAGGTGACGGATTACCACAACATTCATGTAGTCTTTACGAAAGAGGCGGAGACAGCTGACCAGTATATCGAGAAATTTGCCCATGAAAATGGGCGGAAATATACGGTGATGGTAGCAACCTCCGACCGTCTGGAACAGATCATCATCCGTGGGCAGGGCTGCGGGCTGTATTCGGCGCGGGATTTTGAGGAAGAGGTAGATCGTGTGAAGAATCAGACACGTGAGCATACCAACCGACCGCATAGCGGACATAAAAATTATCTGCTGGATTCGGTGCCGGAGGAGGTGCTGCGGCAGGTGAAGAAGGACGAGTAATGTATAAAAAGCGGATTTTCGTATAGATTACTCGAAGGCATGAATCAGATCCTTCTGCATAAATTTCATCAGTTCTGCTGCCGCAGGCGACTGCATTTCCCGTGCGGGGGCGGCGATGCCGACCTCAAAGGACGGGGAAGCGTCGAGCGGCAGTGTCACAACCGGTCCATCCCATTGTCGGGATAAAATGCGGTTGATCAGGGTAACGCCCATTCCTGCGGCGACCATCGTCCATGCAGCCGGGACATCGGAAGTCGAGGCGCAGATATGGGGCGTGATGTGGTGCTTCGCCAGAAGCCGGGAATTATCTGTTTCCATGTTGGGGTGAATGGAAATATAATTTTCATTGGCAAGATCCTGAAGCGGATAAATGCCCATCTCAACCGCCGGGTGTGACTGCGAAACCCAGATGCAGATTGTGTCCTCACAGAGTGGAATGAAGGTATCGATCCCATCGCGGCGGCTGATGATACAGAAATCAAGCGCCTGTTCCTGAAGCAGGCTGCACAGATGGGAGCTGGTTCCCTCGATCAGGCGGACGGAAATGTCGGGATGGAGCGCCTGGAACTCCATGATGCGGCGGGAGAGAACCGGATAATATGGGCTGTAAGCGGTTCCAATCGTCACAGAACCTGTTTCCAGACCGCAGATACGCGCTGCAGTCTGGTCAATCTGTTCCTGGGTGTGAATCAGATTCCGGAATAAAGGCAGCAGAAGCTGGCATTCTTCCGTAGGAAAGACGCCACTTTTTTTTCGCACCAGAAGCGAAAAACCAAGCGATTCCTCCAGCGAGGCAACCGCCCGGCTGATGCCGGATGGCGTGTAATCCAGTTCGGCAGCCGCTGCACTCAGGCTGCCGGTTTCGATGGCGGAAAGCAGGGCTTTATATTTGTCAGTGTCCATGTGGGTACCTCCTGTTAAGTGGGATGATTCTATGAAAGATCGCCTGGCGAAAATGATAGGAATGATTTTGGTTGCTTTTCTTTGAAAAATGGCTACTTACTCATGTTTTGGCGGGTCCAAGGTCAAAATTCTCCTGCAAGCAAGCTTGCGTCGAACTTCTGACCTTTTGACCATGGTATCATCATATAAATAGAGTATAAAATATCTTTGACTAAAATGCAAAGATAAGATGAAAATATGCGCTATACACAAATATAAATGTGCTTTATAATGCATGTATCAAGAAAAGGTACTGCATTTGCAGGAAATGCAGGTCTATGAGCGTAAGAGGAGGAACATACATGCCCCGGAAACAGAGCGAACAGCTGCTTGCGGCGGTTATTATCGCCAGAAGTACTTCGTATATATTTTCCAAAATGGCGATGAATTCATTGCAGCCATTTAACTTATTGGCAGTCCGGTTTCTGCTGGCGGTCAGTATTTTAGTCATCTTGTTCCACAAGAAGCTGCGGACTATCGACCGGAATACATTTGTCGGCGGAGCGATTATGGGAAGTATTTTTACGCTGGTTATGACGATGGAGATGTTCGGGCTTCGGAAAACGGATACGGCGACGACCTCTTTTATTGAAAACTCGGCGGTTGCGTTTGTACCGATTTTAGAGGGCATCCTGCTCCGAAAATTCCCGGAGAAACGGACGATTATCAGCGTAGTACTGGCATTGACAGGAATTGGCTTCCTGACACTTGGAAAGAGCGGCGGTCTGCTTCGTCCGGGCAGCCTGTATCTTCTGATGGCAGCGCTGTTTTATGCAGCTGCAATTATCACAACAGGATATTTTTCAAAGAAATATGATCCGCTTTTACTTGGAATCGTCCAGGTAGGGACGATGGGAGTGTGGACGCTTCTGGCGTCGCTTCTCACAGAGCAGACGAGACTTCCACAGACCGGCGCAGAATGGGCAATGATCGGAACGCTGGCAGTCGTAGGAAGCTGTTTTGGATTCACACTCCAGCCGGTTGCCCAGCGCGGGACAACCGCAGAGGTGGCAGGCATGATGTGTGCAATCAACCCGATGAGTGCCTCCATTCTGGGCGCGTTGGTTCTCCATGAGCAGATGACAAGTTCCAAACTGCTCGGATGCTTGCTGATTATGGGCGGACTGCTGGTTCATTTTGCTCGCAGGGAAAAGAAAACCACAGTCAAGCCTGTATCATACAACTTACATACAACTAAATAATCCGCAGAATGCCCCCTCATTCTGCGGCGATCGAGAAGACCGGAAGAAAAAGTGCCTTTGGATGAGAGTCTGGAGGCGCTTTTTTTCATAGGAAACTACGTCCTATTCGATGGAGTCCAGCTTTCTATATCCAGGAGCAGTATTTCCTGCGACGGCAAAAAGCGCATCGCCTTCGCCTTGAATGTCGCTGATATTTTGCCGATAATATGATATACTATGTAATAGATTAATGTGGTTTTTTGATGCACAGCAGGTGGAAAACGGCATAAAATATCCCCGATCATCGAAACACATCAAAAGGCTTTATCGGAAAAAACAGAACGCAGTAAAGCATTACCTTCATAAGGTGACCAGATGGCTTGCAGAATACTGTAAAAAAGAAAGAATAAGCTGTGTAATCATAGGAGATATCCGAAATATCCGTAAAGGAAAAGATATAGGGCACAAGACAAACCAGAAGTTTCACGGACTGCCGTATAATAAACTTTATATCATGTTGGAATATAAACTAAAACTGTATGGAATATCACTGACAAAATAGTAGGAAGAAAGCTATACCAGCCAGTGCAGCCCGTTTTCACCAGAAATATCAAAAAGATATGCAGAAGCATCAAACAGAAAAGAGCGGGGCATGTATATAACGGATGGAGTAAGATATAATGCGGATGCAGTAGGAGCATTTAATATTCTGCGTAAATATCTTTCCGTATCCGGAAAACAGAAAGAACTGTCCGTAACCGGACTAAAGAATCCAGAAATAATAAAAGTAGCTGTATAGCCGAAAGGCAAGCAGTAGTGGTGTCATGGACGCACCCTGAAAAAAGGCGGTATCCCGCCAGATTTCAGATGCTCTGGTAACTTAGTTACCGAGTAGTTCGCTCGTAAAAACTACTAATAAAGAGGGGCGATATGTATGTATCTTGATTATCTTGTTGATATACCCGAAGTGAAAGACAAAATCACATTTCGAAGCAAAGGGAATGCTCGTTACGTTTACTACGTGTATGATAGGATTTATGATCCGAGTAAAAAATATACAACAGAGACAAGTGCACCCATTTTTACGAATGAAATTCGAGCAATCGTAAAAATTTACGACCGAATTTGTGCGTGTATTCACATATTAATTCCACCAAAATAATTATAACAATCTTAACTCAAAACATTTCGTTTTAACTTTTCCAGAAAGCAAAGGATATTCTGTTCGTAATTTGAAGTATATGGCAAAATTCGCAGAGATTTATCCAGACCGAGAATTTGTGCAACAGGTTGTTGCACAAATTCCATGGGGTCATAATATAGTTCTTCTGGATAAGGTCGCTGATATGGATGAACGTAAATGGTATATTAAAAAGTCAGCGGAAAACGGCTGGTCTCGAAATGTTCTTGTTCATCAGATTGAAAGCAACTTGTATCAGAGACAGGTTCTGGCAGATAAAGTTACAAATTTTGATCACCGCTTACCGTCTCCGCAAAGTGAACTTGCAGGTGCAGACAATGAAAGACCCATATATATTTGATTTTATTCCTTTCCGGGGAGATATGCTCGAACGGGATATTGAGCAGGCACTGGTTCGGGATGTCAAAGCTTCTTCTGGAGCTTGGAACAGGATTTGCATTTTGGGAAATCAGTATCACCTGAATGTTGATGATTTTTACGAGAGAAAAGGACGAAACAACATTTACAAATCTCGAAAATGAAAAAATTGATGAGGTTATTGAAAAATGGAGAGATATACTTAAGAATGAAAATATGAGTGAAATACGGAAAATTCAACAATTTATCATACCAACAAAAAAGTTAAAATTCTTTCATAATATAGATTTTAGAGTTCATGATAATGTGATGATGGATTTTAAAACATTTGATAAAGAGGATACATTTAAATTTGCTTTTACTATTGTTCAAGTGCCATATTTCATTTTTATTACAACAGTGTGGGGGAAAACTGATACGATGAAACAATATCGTTTAGGAAAGGTTATAAAGCCACATGAAAGTGAATTACCTAAAAATGTAACTGATTTATTATATGATAAGCATTACACCCAATATTTACAGGCATACCGTGGTATGTCTGAAAAACAGAAGAAAGTGATAGAAAGGGTAAAAACACTTAATTGAAACTGAATGATTTAATAGTTAGAATTTCTATTATTGTAAACATTTTATATAATTTGGGCATACAAAAGAATAGAAAAATGTATTGATGGAGGAGATGATTTTAATGTATATGCCGTTAGCATATGTTAATCGTTACAGTGATTTGACGGAGTTATATTGCAGTAAAGAATATTCTGATTGTGAACCGGAAGTATTGCTTGAGATGATTTCTGATACTAATTGGGGAACAGACCTTTATTCAGGTCCTAATAAAGAAAGATATTACTTTACACTCAATATGTTTAATAACAATTTTTTCGGTATGCATACAGTAAGTGCCTGCTTTGCCGTTGCTGGATTTATTGGAATATGGAAATATAATAAAGTTGTATATGAACCAGATTATGACTTTTCGCAAGCTCTTTTAGGAACAAATAAATTGAGGGTATATCCAGAAATGATTAGGCATTTACCATTTAGCACTTTCTATTTGGATTTTTCAAAAAATGAACTTTTTACATACGAGGGTTTTTTTGTGCAAGTAAAAGTTTATGATACAGGAGCAATAAGAATATCGTCACTTCCAACAGAAAGAGGGTACTCGCATATACCATTAAATGAATATGAACAGGAACCCACTGTGTATGCAGATGCATTCTGGATAAAACCAGAAATGTTTAACAATGAAAATAGTATATGCTATTTTGATTATGATCTCCATAAAGATTTTATGTATACTTCTGACAGTTTTAAGACGCAGTGGTTTATTGGTGGTTTGAGCAATTATAGATTATTTTTGTTACAGTTTCTAATGTATTTATCGTCGAAAGAGCCTGATATTGTCGAAAGCCCAGATACTATAAACACATATAAGCCATCAGGTTCTCTGAAAAACAAGTATTCAGAAGTTCGTAAATGGGATGTTGGGTGTCGTTATGGGGAAAAAATACGCTGTTTCAAGAAAAAGAAAATGTTGCAAGGAGCTATTGGTGTAAGTGACAATCAGAGTTCTAAACGCCCTCATATTAGGAAAGCACATTGGGAACGATATCATATAGGGAAAGGCAGAAAAGAGATTGTTACAAAGTGGAAAGAACCTGTATTTGTAAATGGGGATAGCAATGATATTATTTCAAACATTCATGTGGTAACAAATAAAGAAGCAGAATGTTCATCAGGAGAGGAGTTTATTAGGCAATATTTGAAATCTAGAAATATATCATTTTGTTTTCAACATTATATTAGAGAAATACGAAAGCGATATGATTTTTCTATTGAATGGAATAATCTATTAGTTTTTATAGAATTTGATGGGGAACAGCATTTTAAGTCAATCAGCCGATGGAAAGGTAAAAAAGGTTATTTGAGTAGAAGGCAAGCTGATATTGAAAAAAATGAGTATTGCTATAAAAACAGAATTCCATTATTGAGAATTAGATTTGATCAAGCACATCTAATTCCAGAAATGATAGACGATTTTCTTTTGAATAGCGAAAATTATTATCAGCAATTTAATACATATCTTACAAATGAAATGTATTATAGTATTTGTGAATGACTGAAAAGAAAGAGAATTCATACATGAATTAGAAGAGAATTATAATTACAGCGTCAGGGCAGTTATAAGTCGAGAGATTTATAGCTGCCCTTTTTTTATTGCTTTTGGACATGATGTCCAGAAGCGGAAAGGAGAATTATGAGGTATTTATTACATCGGCTGTATGTTCCACCCTTAAGTGATGAACAGGAATGGTTTGAATTTAAGGAGAACTGGTTTCAGCCTGAAGTGTTAGGCGAATATGTATCTGCCCTGTCAAATGCAGCAGCATTTCATTATAAAAAAATGCCTTTTTCATTTGGGGTGTAAATGATGTAACTCATGAAATTGTAGGAACAACTTTTAATCAGTATTGTGATTATAATAAGGAACCGTATCAGAATTATCTTGCAAGGAACTTATCTCCGAGTATCAATTTCAAATTTGAAGAAACTGAAATTTTGGGAAAGAGAGTTGTAGTTTTAGTAATTCCGTCGGCAACTGAAATTCCTACGGCATTTAAAGAAAAGAGGTTTTTAAGAATAGGATCATCAAAATGCAATATTAAGGATTACCCTAAGAGAGAAATTGAACTTTTCAAAATACTGGATGGAAGAACCGAAACGATAGAAACAGTACCGGCAAAATACCAGGAACTTACATTTCAAAAACTCTTTGGATATTACGGTTCTAAAGGTATTGTTTTAAATCAAAAGACGTTTATTAAGAATCTGGGGCTAAAAACAGAAGAAGGCGAGTTTAATATATTAGCGCAGCTTCTGTCGGATAATTCTCATTTTCCGCTTCGTGTATCTATTTTTGATGGAGAAACAAAAGGCTCTAATCTTTTCTCTGTACGTGAATTTGGAAATGACTGTTTATTATACAGTTTGGATGAGTTGTTGCGTTATGGAGATGTATTGAACCTGATTCAGGCGGATGAGACAGATAGGGTCGTTGAGCGAAAGGAGATTCCGTTATTTGATAACAAGGCATTTCGAGAGGCTGTCATAAATGCCGTCCTGCACAATAAATGGGTGGAAGGAAATGAACCTATGATTTCGGTATTTTCCGACAGGATAGAGATACTATCAAGGGGAACACTTGCTCCGGCACAGACCATGGAAGGATTTTTCTTAGGAGAATCAATACCTGTAAATGAAAAATTATCCGAGATATTTCTTCAACTGCATATAAGTGAGAAATCTGGTCGAGGAGTCCCTAAGATTACGGAAATGTACGGGAAAGATGCATTTTCATTTAGAGAGAATTCAATCGTTGTAACGATTCCGTTTGAGAGAATAAATAAGGTTGGGAATAAAGTTGGGAAAAAGGTTGGGGATAAGAAACCATTAAATTCCAGAAGGCAAAAAATTATTTCAGAAATGAGGGACAACCCGAACATTACAACTGCAGAACTCCATAACATATTAGGTGTGAGTGAGACAGCAGTGGAAAAAAATATATCATTTTTAAGAGACAATGGTTATATAGAGAGGGTCGGTTCAAAAAGGGCAGGGTACTGGAAAGTATTGTAGGTAGATGAATTATGAATTAAATAGTGTGATTATGCAAAAGGCAGTCCATAGCGGGTTGCCTTTTGTCGTGCAAAAAAATAAAAATATGGAGGTTTATTATGGCAGACGAAAGAACAGAAAAACAAAAAGTAAAGGAAATCACAGACAAGCTGGAGGAAGGATTAAAGGAGCTTTTTGAGAGTGAAAAGTACAAGACATATCACATTGATGGAAAACCACACTTTGTATACAGTTGGAAACTGGAGCCTACGGACAAACTTCCAAAGGGCAAGAAGCCATGCCTCTTCCTTCGTGAGTTGGAAAAACAGGTAAACACAGATTTGGATTTGCTTGTAAATATCGTGGACGGACAGATGACGGTCTGTGAACTGGTAGACCGATATTTGAAAACAAAGACAGGAGTAAGGCAAAGCACGAAACAGGGATATGTTACAGTACAGAGATTACTTGCGAAGGAAGCATTTGGCAAAAAGACGATACGAAGTGTGAAAACTTCTGATGCAAAGTTATTCCTTATAAAATTGCAGCAGGAAGATGGGAAAAGCTATAGTTCTATTCATACCATACGGGGAGTGCTGCGACCAGCCTTTCAAATGGCAGTAGATGATGACATTCTGGTAAAGAATCCATTCGGATTTCAGCTTGCCGGAGTGTTGGTAAATGATGCAGTTACAAGAGAGGCAATTTCCAAAGACCAGATGAGAAAGTTCCTAAAGTTTGTGCATGACGATGTGGTGTACTGTAAATACTATGAAGTGGTGTACATACTTTTTCATACGGGAATGCGAATATCGGAATTTTGTGGACTGACGTTGAAGGACATTGATCTTGAGAACAGAACTGTAAATATTGACCACCAGTTGCAGAGAACATCGGATATGCGGTACATCATAGAAACCACAAAAACGGATGCTGGAACAAGAGTATTGCCGATTACAGAGGATGTGGCACAGATGTTTCAGGCAATCATTGAGGGTAGAAATGCGCCAAAAGTGGAGAAATCTATAGACGGATATAGTGGATTCCTATTTTACGATGATAATGGGATGCCACTTGTTGCAATGCATTGGCAACACCGCTTTAATCATATGGTCGGCAGATACAATGATATCTACCGGGTGCAGATGCCAAACATTACACCTCATGTATGCCGACACACCTATTGCTCGAATATGGCAAAATCGGGAGTGAATCAAAGACGCTGCAGTACCTCATGGGGCATTCGGATATTAGTGTTACGATGAATGTGTACACGCATATCAATTTCGATGATGCAGAGGAAGAACTGAAACGAATGGAAGAATTCAGAAAAGCACAGGCAGAGATTGAAAAGAAAAACGATGCAAAAGCGGTATCGCAGAAAATGTTTAAAATAGTGTAGTATTGCTATACGGTAGAAACGCTCCGGGTTTATTGGGGCGTTTTTTCTATGGAAAAATGATGAGGGTGACGATATAATAAAAAGACTGAAAGAGAGAAAGTGGGGAATGACATGAAGATAAAGAAGCGAAATATAGAATTAGCTACAAGTGTAAGTATTATTATGCTTTTGGTATTAGCATATGTTCACTTTGCAGATGAAGAAGAATTGTTTAGTGTAGGAAATAGAATTGAGGAAATACTGCATATTTATACCAACATAAGCGTTGTGAAAATGCAATCTTTTATAGAGGTTGTTACATCCGGCGTATTAGGAAGTGCGCTTGTTGCACTGTTTTTTTATGTGCAAGATTATTATTGTGAACGAGAAAAGGAGTTGCACAATGCAATAGAACATATAAATGAATTTAGTAAGACTTATTCAGAAATTCCATTTTGTAGATACTTTGAAAATACGGATTATGCTAAATTGGCAAGAGATTATTATATAGAATATTATGATAATGAATTTCAGCTAGAAGTGAAAAAAACAGCGGATGATTATTTGAAAACAATTCCAAAGGCTGCTAGAAGAGTTTTGAAGGCTGAAATTAATAATAAAAAGTTTGGTGAGAGCTATGAAGCAAAAAGTAAATTAGAGAAGTATTTAACGGAGAAATTCAACGGAGTAGAAGCTGAAAGTTGTAAAGAATACATAGAAGCTGAATTAAAAACCATTATTAAGGAAATCGATTATAAAATGGAAAAAGCCATAAATGCTTATCAAGGAATTATGGAACTGGATATGTCAGAGTTTGAAAGTTTGGCTGACTCTGTAACAACATTTAAGAAATATGGCATTTTCAAGAAACGTTTTTTGAAAAAACACATGCTTGATATAGCAATATTTCCACATCTTCAAATTTCGATAAAGGATTTGGTAACGGAACAAAAGAGACATGTTAAGGTTCATAAAGGGGTGTATAATAAAGTGTTAGCTGCGTATATGGTTTGGGATGAGTATAAGTGTAACACAGAAAATGTTTTAAAGAGAATTGTGAGAATTTTAAAGCGTACACAAAATACACATACTCTCAGTTTTCTATGCACAATTATTCTGAACTAAAAAATATAATAAGAAAGAGTTATTGGTAATGCTTATGATTTTACAGAAAGCATTTTTGGATACAGCACAAATTTTGCCAGAGTACGACGAGCCGATTTTGTTTTCTTATAATAAAGTTGTATATAATATTACAAATTTATCGAGAATATTATTATATGAATTAACGGAACGATATGAATATAGAGATATTCACTTTCGCCAATGGTGAAGATGCCTATGAAAAAAATCAACATATATGGAGTAATTCCATATTCAGGTGAAGATTTAAATAGTGATTTTTTCGAATATAGGGGCGGATATGCAAAAATCTTACATAGATGAAGAATGCATCTTGGGATGCTTGGAAAGATTAGTTGAAGAATATATAGAACAGGAAGATTATAAGTATAAATTTGATTTTTAGTTTTCAAATAATCATGAGGTTGAAACTTCTATTTTATCTAAAATGATTTTTTTATGAGATTACTAGAAATAGATAAAGTAAAGTAAAATGCATTTTTATCTACAATTAGGATTGATGAAACAAAAGTATCTTTTGATATAATGAACAATCCTAAAGCTTCAAAACGTGATTTTTATAGACTAGGAAGCATCGCAAAAGAGTGGGTGCGAGTAATCTTTTAAATGGGAAGAACTTAAATACACGATTGGGAATTTTGCACCGATACCCAATGCTCATAGGAAAGGTTTACGACATCTTCAATTTGTCCATAATAATAAAATGAAAAATGGGATTTCTTATTAAGTTATTGTAAGGAATATTGGGATGATTACTCTTGTGATTTATATCCAACTTTTAGAGATTATATAATAAAAACGGCACAGCATTTGTATATTAAAGATGTATTGGAAGATTTTAAGTCAAATCTTAGGGGGCGGCAAATAGAGGATGTTAAAACAAATGAATTTGAAAATTGGGATAGCATATTAAGAGATAAAAGTAAAACGTGTGAACTAATTAGTTTTGGAGAAAAGACTACAAATATAGACAATATTGAAGAAATCATCGAACTAATATGCTTGTTGACTAAAACTAGGGGAAGGATGATAATTTCATTGTTAAAGAAGAAAAATCCTTAGTAGTAAGCCTTTTCCTTTTACTACTATTTCTACTACCAACAGGTAGTAACAACTTGCATGGTTCTGCTCTGATTTGCCACAATCACACATTTCAGAGCAAAAATACGAACAACAAAATTCCCGGAAACCCTCGAAAAACAGGGCATTCTGGGGCAAATCAAGGAGAAACAAAACTATGATTAAAATACTTTTCATTTGCCACGGCAGGATTTACTGTTCGTGAGAAAAAGTCTTAAATCGTCTTAAATACTTCTATAAATAGCATTTCTTGTGTTCAATTCTCGATTTTACCAATGATTTACCAATATTTCTGGAGAGTCAGACTTGCAGAAACAACAAACCAGAATGAGGAGATTAAAAATATGAGCAAATTGAAACGAAGAATAACGGAAAACGGAATTGATTATATCCTTGTTGGAGATTACTACATCCCTGACTTGAAATTGCCGGAGGAACACCGCCCTATCGGAAAGTACGGACGGATGCACCGGGAATATTTAAGAGAAGTCCACCCAGCCAGATTGAATACATTGACCCTGACAGGGGAATTATGGACATATCTTGCAGATCTGAACGAACAGGCACAGAAGCGATTAGATACAATCATAGAGCAGATGAAAGCTGCTGAGGGGGGTCACAGAAGAATTAAAGAGTATCTGTCAGATGGAATGGGTGCAGCGTTGCAATAACATTCACAATCGGGCAGAAGAAATTGTTTTGCATGAGATGATTTATTCATAACGGTATGGTAGAATAATTATGACAAATAAGAATTTGGAGGGAAGAAATATGCAGACGATTATTGTGTTGTTAAATCCAGGAATGCTTGAAAATGCTGATTTGGATTTGAGATATCGCATACCAGACCGTATCGAAGAGGTATCAAATTCTTTGATACAAAGCAATGGATATGATTATATAGACACAGAGGACGGAGACCCTGGACCATTGATGGGTATTTGGTTGGAAACTGAAAATGCACATAGAAACTGGCATATAGTGAGGGATTTGTTTCAAAGGGAAAAATTTATAGGAAATGATTTATCTTTGTCGGCTCAGATATATATTTCCGAAAAAGATACTGACGATTTAGAAAACTGTGTGCTTGTTTTTCCTGAATAACAATTCCAGTTTATAGGGGAGTTGAACAGAGTAAAAAATCGGAATTGGAGGTAGAATATGAAAAAAATCAGTATCGACGAAACGAAGCTTCCAGCCGTAATGGAAATTATTGAAAAGGCGGCACTACTCATGGACGAAAAAGATTGTGATAGTGATAAAGAAGCAAAAAAAGAGTTAGGGGAGCTACAAAAGAACTTGAGAGAAATTACTGGAAATAAGAAGATAAAAATTAATATCTTTCAAGCTTATTGGAGTTACACCGATTTAGAAACAACAGCACGCAGAGCCTTAATGCCTCCGCCAATGAAATCTAATTTAACCTGTTGTGCTAGATAAAATAATATAAAGAAACTTCAACAAAATGTGCTATCCTATTTGTAGGCAATACAACGAAAGGAGGCATCATTATGTTGAAGTTCCAAAATAATAATACCACTGTTATTGCAACTTTTGAAGACTTTATTTTAACCACTTACGTTATTATTGACGAATTGTATCATCAGTTTGCACTTCCTGAGGTTGCCAAGCGACGGCATGTTTTAGATGCAAAACTATCTGATTCGGAAATCATTACCATTAGTCTTTGTGGTGAGTTGCTTGGCGTTGATTCTGAAAATGCCTGGTTTTCTTTCGTGAAAAAGAATTACAGACATCTTTTTCCGAAGCTTTGCAGCAGAAGTCGTTTTAACAGAACGAGGCGTGCTCTGATGCAGACAACCGAATTATTAAGACAAAAGATGCTCTCTGTTTTCCGGTTCCGGTCAGTTCTTATTGCATTATTGATAGTTTTCCACTTGCAGTCTGCAAATTTGGACGTGCACGATACTGCAAAACATTTCGCAGCCAGGGTGCTGATTACGGAAAGTGCCCTTCTAAAAAGGAAACTTACTTCGGCTATAAAGTGCATGCCCTGGTCACATTAGAAGGTTACATTACTGCATTTGAGATTACGCCGGCATCCACAGATGACCGTGAAGGATTACGGATCTGGTGGGTAATTGTTCAAATATTACAATTTTAGCGGATAAAGGCTATGTTGGCGAAAACTCATGCAGGAAATGCAGGAACAAACGATCTGTCTTTTTGCACTCAAGCGTTCCAACAGTAAAGAAAACTGGCCAAAATCGGTGCGTCAGCTGATCTTCAAATTGAGAAGACGGGTAGAAACTGTCTTTTCACAGTTAAGCGGTCAGTTAAATGCAGAAAGAGTACTTGCCAAAAGCTTTCAGGGCTTATGCACCCGTTTGGTTAATAAAGTATTGGCATACAACCTCTGCATTGCATTAAACAGTATTTTCGGTGAAACCTGCGAACTTGGAAAAATCAAAGAACTGATATTCTAAAAATTTGGTAACTGTTCAGTAGGTCTGCGCACTTGCTGCGCTGACCGTAAGAAAACATAGGCTGGAGGGCAAAATCCCATCAGCGAAGCTGATCTGGAATGGATTTTGCGTGTAACTATGAAGGTACTGAATAGTTACAAAATTTGTTTATCAAAACAGGGATTCTTTGCGGTTTTACAAGTTTTAAACGTTTTATTTGAAATAGCACAATAGGTTAATTTATCAAATGAGCAACTCAAGGAAATCGTTTTACACATTCTGAAGTTTGGGGAAGGGAAAGAGATTGGTGGTTGGAATATCTGGAGATTAACACCGGCTTAGACAATCTTACCGACTATATTTTTTATCCTGACTTAATTGGTTTGGACTTCGACGCTACTTTGGAACAAATTGCTGATAAAATAATTGCAGATAGGAAATGAACTTGTCGCTTTGAAATTTTAACTGAATAACCACAGAACAAACCGCTGTTACATGGAAGTCAACAAACCATGCAACAGCGGTTTTTCTTTATCGTTTTTTCCTCTGGCTGATAGGCGTTCCCATTTTCTTTGACTTTTTGAGAATCCGAATCAGCCAGCGAAATTCTTCATCTGACAGATTTTTATAGTTGATACCGAGCTGCTTGCAGTAAAGTACAACGAGCTTTTCATCCCGGCTGCCCTTGAAATTTTCGACCGCTTCCAGATTTTCTTTCAGTTCATCAGCAACGGTGGTCTGGGGTGCACTCTCGCTGTCCTTTTTATGGGCTTCCCGAATATCCCGGATAATGAGATTAAGGTCATCCAAAACCATGTGACTGAAATATTCATCATCGCTGATATGGGCGGCTTGTAGCACTTTCAAATGGGGGTCATCTTCGCCAGGGCGATACAGTTCAATGATTTCATGCCGGACGGTATCGACAAGGGCGTTGAGGTTCTGAATCTGCATGGTGGCAATTCCATCCACATAAATCTCAATGTCCGCAAGAAACTTGATAAAGTCCTTATGGGTGGCAAGTTCGCACAGCAGACGGTTGTTAATCCGACCGCTTTTCAGAAGTGCTACCATCTCATCACTCAAATGCAGCTCCCTTAATGGCGTGTTGATCTCTGCCCGGTTCTCTGTCCGGCAAAAGAGATAATCAAGGGACACCCCATAAAAATCTGCCAGCAGGATAAGGTTGCCATGATTGATTTCCTTATAGTCATCTTTTTCATAACTGCCAAGAGCCGATTTTGAAATACCCGTTTGCTCAGCCAGTTCTTCCAGTTTTAATCCTTTGTTTAATCGTAAATCTTTTAGCCGTTCCTGTATTGTAGTAGCTCCGTTCATTGAAGCAGTTCCCCCTTTCTGACGACATTTATAACCGTTGAATTGATTATACCATATCAATTCCGCAATCGTGGAAATTTCTGATTTTTACCCCGAATTCCTACTTTGTGGACATACGGCACAGGGCACAAAAATGTTCTATGATACAGGTAGTTCATCGATGGATTATTCCAATCGAATGACCAGCCTGTGTGGGATATGCTTCCCCGGCGATGTAGTGCCATGACTTTTGGCAGGGATGTGGAGGAACCCTGACCGAAACGAGCATACCAAAGGGAGCGATACGCCGCTGTGAGATTCAGGGGAGGAACGACACCGGGGAGAACTGGCGAACTGACACCGAAATGATACCGAAACACGACAATCTGATAGGGGGATAGTCTACCCTATCGCTGATACTTCGGGAGATTTTAAGCGGCTCTATGGCTGTAATTTTGCCGAAAATCGCCCCGAAACCATACACTAAAACGGGAGGAAGCGCAATATGCCGAGAATGAGCAAAAAGAGGAAGCATGAGCTTTCTTTTTACCTCAATGACCGGGGGCGTGTCACTTACAACGAATTATGCTGGAAATGCCAGCATGGGTGCAGGCAGAGCTTCCGGGCGGTTGTGATTGACTGCCCCCGTTATTTATCCAAACGAGCAAAGAAAAAGGAGGAACACACCGAATGAATTTTGAATTTATGACGATAGACACACCATTGCCGTCCTGTATGGCTTTTCCAAGAGCGTTGACAGGGTTTCCAGTCAGCAGCACCGCAAAGGTTATGTACTGCCGGATGTTGGACGCTATGCTCTCCAAAGGGCAGGAGGACGAGAACGGAATCCTGTTTGTCTGCTTCCCTGTCACAGCCATTGCCGCAGTCCTGTCCCGCAGTCCCATGACGGTCAAGCGTTCTCTGAATGAACTGGAAACCGCCGGACTTATCATGCGGGTGCGTCAGGGCGTTGGAGAACCAAACAGGATTTATGTGCTGATACCGGGAAAGGAGGACGCTGCCCTTGCCTGATACCTCAAAGCTGGAAAAGCTCAACAGGGAGCTGGAGAAAAGCGAAAAGAAGCTGCGGAAAGCCATCAATGATGAAAAGGCATTGCAGCACCAGTTGAAGCAGCTTACCCGAAAGGAACGGACGCACCGGCTCTGTACCCGTGGCGGTATGCTGGAAAGTTTTCTGCAAGAGCCGGAACGCCTGACAGATGATGATGTCATGATGTTGTTGAAACTCATTTTTCACAGGCAGGACACGCAGGAACTATTGAAAAAACTGCTGGAACGGGAGAAGGCGGAAACCCCTTAGTTTACTAAGGGCGCAATTATACACCACCCGGAGGTTGGTGCATTGCGTTCTCCGAAGGCTCCTCGCCGGAGGGCTGTGATTTTCCGCAGTCATGGTCTGCTCCAAATCATACAGGAGACGCTACGCTTCCCCTGCGCTGGCTGCCGCCAGCTACCCTTTTGTGGACTTGCCATCTGGGGACACCTTGCGTTGCAAGCTGTTCCCAGCCGACAAGTTTCATAAAATATGCTATCTTTTCGATAGGCAGTGAAGTATAATGAAGTAAGCAATAAATCGGGAATTTGTGGTTAAGGCTTAAACGGGAGGTTTATATGAAAAAATATCAATGTCCTTGTTGTGGATATTTTACCTACAATGTTCCGGCAAATGAAGATTGTGGGTATATTTGTCCTATTTGTTTTTGGGAGAATGACCCATTCATTACTTCTGATAGTGAACCAAGTGACTCAAATCATGGAATAACGCTAAAAGAAGCGAAATCCAATTTCTCAAAATTTGGTGCTTGTGAAAAAGAAATGTTATGTTATGTCCGACCACCAAGAGATGATGAAAAAGAAATTTCATAGTAGTGTGTAAAGGAGAATCAAATGAAGCATAAAAAGTTTTTGTCAATTGCACTGATATGTTTAATCGGTATAGGTATTAGCTTTCTTTTGTTTTCTGCTCATAGACCATTCAAAGATTTAGAGGCAGCAGATATTACTTCGGCAAGTGTTCGGTTATCGCCACCTGATACAACAATTCAGATAGTAGAAACAGAGGAATTAGTATCATATCTCAATGAGGTAGTTATTTACAATAAGGACAACTCATATACAGAATATGCCGGACAAGCAGTTATTTTCACTCTGTCTTTGGCAGATGGTTCTCAAGTGGAGATTATAGCATACAATCCATTTATTATAATTGACGGTATTGGTTATAAATGCAAATATGAACCTTGTGAAGCTCTTAATCATTATGCTAATGAGCTAATGACAAGAGAACCATAATTTTTAAGTGTACCATCTACCCATCGGGTCAACTTGTCCCGAACTTTTACAACTAAATATCCGCCGCCCTCACAGCGGCACACCGAGCAGGAAATCTGAAAAAGGTCTCCTGCTTTTTTTCTGCCCAAAATGGGGTGGTAAAACGCCACCCCATCCACCAATTACTGAAAGGAGGGACACGAAATGCCCTGTCCACACAATGAAATCACGATTGTGCAGCGCAGCCAGCGGCAGTCTGCGGTTGCCGCCGCTGCTTACCAGAGTGGCGAAAAGCTGTTCTGTGAATATGACCAGCAAGTGAAGCACTACCCGGAAAAGCGTGGCATCGTCCACAATGAAATCCTGCTCCCGGCAAATGCCTTGCCAGAGTATGCAGACCGCAATACCTTATGGAACGCCGCCGAAGCAGTGGAGAAGCAATGGAACTCCCAGCTTGCAAGGCGGTGGGTGCTTACCATCCCAAGAGAGATACCACCTGACCAGTACGCTGTCCTTGTCCGGGAGTTCTGCCAGCAGCAGTTTGTTTCCAAAGGCATGATTGCTGATTTTGCCATCCATGACCCCCATCCGCCGGGACACAATCCCCACGCCCATGTCTTGCTCACTATGAGGGCAATGGACGAACATGGGAAATGGCTTCCCAAGAGCCGCAAGGTTTATGACCTTGACGAGAAACGGGGGAACGGATAAAGCTGCCATCCGGCAGGTGGAAAAGCCACAAGGAGGATACGGTTGACTGGAACGACCAGAAATATTGTGAAATTTGGCGGCATGAATGGGAGGTCATCCAGAACCGTTATCTGGAAGCCAATGACCGCCCGGAGCGTGTGGACTTGCGTTCCTATGCCAGACAGGGGCTTGATATTATCCCTACTGTCCATGAGGGTGGCTGCTGTCCGGCAGATGGAAAAGCGTGGTATCCAGACGAATATCGGCAACCTGAACCGGGAAATCAGAGCCGCCAACCGCCTGATGAAGTCCATCCGGCAGCTTATCCAAAACCTCAAAGGCTGGATTACCGAGCTGGGCGAAAAACGGAAAGAACTGCTTGCACAAAAAGCGGCGGAGGAAGCAACGCTTCTCCCCAATCTTTTAATGAAATATATGGAGATACGAAAGGAGGAACGGAAGGATTGGACAAGGGCTGGACAGAACCGAGGGGACTTCACAGGACTTAAAGGCAGTCAGCGAAGCTCTGTCCTATCTTCGGCAAAAGGGGCTTTCCACTGTGGAGGACTTAGAAGCATTTCTGGAATCTTCCGGGAAATCAGCCGCAGATTACCGCAATCAGATGAAGCCAAAGGAAGCCCGCAGCAAAGTGATTGACGGGATTCTTGCCAGCCGGACAGACTGCAAAGAATGTAAGCCCGTCTATGAGAAGTACCAGAAGATATTTTTTAAGAAAACAAAGGAGAAATTCAAACAGGAACACCCGGAGGTTGCCCGGTATGAGAAAGCTGCCGCCTACCTTGCCAAACACCCGGACGATAAGGACAGCACCCAAAAGGAACTGCAAGAGGAGCAGGAAAAACTTCTGGAAGAAATCGCAGAGCTGAAAGTACCGCTGACCGAGGTACAGGAGGATTTGAAGAAGCTGCGGGACATCCGCTACTGGGTACGGAAAGCCACCCCCGGCACAGAAGAAAGCAAAGAGCCGCCCAAGAAACAGCCTATCAAAGAAGTCTTGCAGGATACGGCTGACGAGAAAAAAGCACAAAGAACTGTCCCGGCACAGACGAAGCACAAACAACAGGATATGGAACTTTAACAGGCACTTGCCATTTTCAATCAGAGAATGTCAGGTGCTTTTTTGTTTTCAAGGAGGGATAGATTTGAATGTATTTGAAGCTGTGAAGCAGTCCGTCACAACAAGACAGGCTGCGGAGCATTATGGAATCCATGTAGGTCGGAACGGGATGGCTTGCTGCCCGTTTCATCACGATAAAACCCCAAGCATGAAGCTGGATCGGCGTTACCACTGCTTCGGCTGCGGATGGGGATGTGATTGATTTTGCCGCCCTGTATGGGCTGGGAAAGAAAGAAGCCGCCGTACAACTGGCACAGGACTTCGGGCTTTCCTATGAGGACTGGAAACCGCCGGGAAAGGCAAAAAAGCCCAAGCCCCGGCAGAAATCCCCGGAGGAACAGTTTCAGGAAGCAAAAAACCGTTGCTTCCGTATCCTTGCCGATTATCTCCACCTGCTTCGAGTGTGGAGAAAGGAATATGCCCCGCACTCCCCAGAGGAAGCCTTTCATCCCCGGTTTGTGGAAGCCTTACAGAAGCAAGCCCATGTGGAATATCAGCTGGATGTGCTGCTCTTTGGGGAAACAGAGGAAAAAGCGGCTTTGATTACGGACTACGGAAAGGATGTGATACAGATTGAACAGCGAATGGCAGAGCTTGCAGCCGCAGACGCAGCAAGAACTAAAAAACACCATGAACGCCATGCAGCCACCCCAGAGCATTGAGGAAATCAAGGCGGGGATGGAAACTACCGAGAAAGGCGGTGTCCGTCAGAGCATACGAAACTGCCTGACTGTATTCCAGCGTGACCCGCTGCTTTCAGGGGCTATCGCATACAACATCCTGACTGACCGCAAGGACATCATAAAGCCCATCGGCTTTCACAGGGAAAGCACCGCCCTGAACGATACGGACATGAAGTATCTGCTTCTCTATCTGGAAGAAACCTACGGGCTTACCAATGAGAAAAAGATTGATAACGCCATCGGGATTGTGGCGAATGAAAACAAGTACCACCCCATCCGGGATTATTTAAGTTCCCTTGTGTGGGACGGGACAGAGCGAATCCGCTTCTGCCTGCGGCACTTTCTGGGGGCTGACACAGACGATTACACCTATGAAGCATTGAAGCTGTTCCTGCTGGGTGCAATCTCACGAGCCTTTCAGCCGGGGTGCAAGTTTGAAATCATGCTCTGTCTGGTTGGAGGTCAGGGGGCTGGCAAGTCCACCTTCTTCCGTCTGCTGGCAGTCCGGGATGAGTGGTTCTCCGATGATTTGCGGAAGCTGGACGATGACAATGTGTACCGCAAGCTGCAAGGTCACTGGATTATTGAAATGTCAGAAATGATGGCAACCGCCAATGCCAAGAGCATTGAGGAAATCAAGTCATTTTTAAGCCGGCAGAAAGAGGTCTACAAGATACCTTATGAAACCCACCCGGCAGACCGCCCCCGTCAGTGCGTGTTTGGCGGCACTTCCAATGCCCTTGACTTCCTGCCCCTTGACCGTTCCGGCAACCGTCGCTTTATTCCCGTCATGGTGTACCCGGAGCAAGCCGAGGTTCACATTTTGGAGGACGAAGCTGCTTCCAGAGCCTATATCGAGCAGATGTGGGCGGAAGCGATGGAGATTTACCGAAGCGGCAGGTTCAAGCTGGCTTTCAGCCCCACCATGCAGCGGTATCTCAAAGAACACCAGCGGGATTTTATGCCGGAGGACACCAAAGCCGGAATGATACAGGCGTATCTTGATAAGTACACCGGGAACATGGTTTGCTCCAAGCAGCTCTACAAGGAAGCCTTGAACCATGCCTTTGACGAGCCGAAGCAATGGGAAATCCGGGAAATCAACGAGATTATGAACCAGTGCATTACTGGCTGGCGGTACTTCCCGAATCCAAGAATGTTTTCCGAATATGGCAGACAAAAGGGCTGGGAGCGTGAAAACCCGGCAACGGACTCCGGCAACCCGTCTGAAAAAACGATGGACGGTTTTGTGGAGGTCACAGAACAGATGGAGCTTCCATTCTGAAAATGACAGCCCGTTGCATCCCCTGTTGCTATCCCGTTGCCGAGCCGGTTGCCGGGCATTAGCCCGGGAAAATCCCTTATTTCTGGGCTTTTCTCCTTTATAACAACCAAAACAACAGAAAAATAAAAGAAAAATATAAATAGTAACTATCGCCAGATTGAGATTGTTTGCAAGGTCTTTTGAAGCCCGTTGCCGGACTTCGTTGCCGACACCCTCTGTCTGGCTGTTTTCATGTATGGAGGATAACTGCCTATGGCAAATAATAAGATGAATATTGAAGGAAAAAATTACTCGGATGTTCCGGTGTGGCGTAGATATACGCTTACCATTGAGGAAGCAGCCAGATATTATCATATCGGCGAAGGAAAATTGAGAACGCTTATTGACACACATCCCAATGAGGATTTTTATGTGATGAACGGCAATCGTGCCCTCATTAAGCGTGAGAAATTTGAGAGGTATCTGGATCAGGCTACGGCTGTGTAAACAGAGCTGACAGATTTACCAATTTCACATGATATAACTATGCGGAGAGCTGGATTTGTGCTATGATAAGAGCGCAAGTCTGGCTCTCTTTTTTGAAAGGAGAGTTCACGATGAGTGAGAAAAGACGAGATAACCGTAATCGGATTTTGCGAGAGGGCGAGTACCAGCGTAAGGATGGGAGGTATCGGTTCCGCTATATTGATGAGGACGGAAAAGAGAAAAATGTATACAGTTGGCGTTTGGACAAGAATGACCCAATGCCAAAAGGGAAGAAGCGGGAGCCTTCCCTGCGTGAGAAAGAAAAACAGATTGAAGCGGATTTGTTTGACCGTATCGTAACAAACGGCGGCAACTATACTGTTTTGGAACTGGTAGAAAAATATGTTTCATTGAAAACAGGAGTTCGTCACAATACGGTTGCCGGATATAAAACGGTCATCAATATGCTGAAAAAAGAGAGTTTTGGGAATCTGCGAATTGATAAGGTGCGTTTGTCAGATGCAAAGGCATGGTTAATTAAGCTCCAGCAGATTGATGGACGGGGATACAGTTCGATTCATTCTATCAGGGGAGTTCTCAGACCGGCATTTCAGATGGCAGTAGATGATGACCTGCTCCGTAAAAATCCATTTGAATTTGAACTTGCATCTGTCATTGTCAATGATTCTGTTACCAGAGAAGCGATTACCCGAAAGCAGCAGAGAGATTTACTGAAGTTTATTCAGGAAGATAAACATTTCAGCAGATACTATGATGCAATCTATATTCTTTTTCACACAGGGCTTCGTATCTCAGAGTTCTGTGGGCTGACGGTTTCAGAAATCGAGTTTGGAGAAATGCGTATCAAGGTAGACCATCAGCTACAGCGTACTGCACAGATGCAGTATGTGATCGAAGAACCGAAAACAGACAAAGGTATTCGATATGTACCGATGACAGAAGCTGTTGCAGCGTGTTTTCGCAGAATCATTGCCAACCGAAAGACGCCAAAGGTTGAGCCGATGGTGGAAGGATATGCAGGATTCTTGTTTCTGGATAAAAACGATATGCCGATGGTTGCCCTTCACTGGGAAAAGTATCTGGAGCATATTATTCAGAAATACAATAAAATTTACCGTATCCAGATGCCGAAAGTTACCCCTCATGTATGCAGGCACACCTTTTGCTCTAATATGGCAAAATCCGGGATGAATCCAAAAACCTTGCAGTATATCATGGGTCACGCAGACATCAGTGTAACCTTGAACACTTACACCCATGTAAATTTTGATGATGCAAAGGAAGAAGTATATCGGATAGCGAATAGTTAAAAAAGCCCGTTGGTAAGGACGCTTGCTTTACCAACGGATTTACCAAGATTGCAGGGAAAAACATAAGAAAATACGAGAAGATTTGAGAAGATACCTTAAAAAGAAAGGAAAATTCAAAAGTCGGAAAACCCTGAAATATCAAGTGTTTGAGAAGAAATACAAGACTTAAATGGAGATATAAAAAGATGATAAAAATACTTTTTATTTGCCACGGCAACATCTGCCGTTCCACCCTGGCCCAAAGTGTCTTCACCCACAAAGTCGCATCCCAAGGACTTTCCGCCCACTTCCTTATCGACAGCGCCGCCACAAGCACCGAAGAAATCGGCAATCCACCGCACCGGGGGACGGTGAATAAGCTGAGGAAGGTTGGAATTCCTCTGGTGCCGCACCGGGCGCGGCAGGTGACGTGGGCGGATTATGAGAAATTTGATTATATCATAGGTATGGACAGTGCCAATATCCGAAATTTAAACCGGATGCTGAAAGGCGATCCGGAGGGGAAAATATATAAATTCCTCACATTTGCAGGTTCAGACCGTGACATCGCGGATCCGTGGTATACGGGTAATTTTGACGCGACGTATGAAGATGTTCTGGAGGGCTGTGTGGGTTTTCTGGCTTATCTGAAAGAACAGGGACAGATATAACCAAAAGTTTGATGAGTATCCATTTCAGGTTAAGATGGAAGGAACGGACTGTTTCTGCTGCAATTTATCAGTGTGCTGGAGGAACATCCGGGCGATTCGTGGATTAAAAAATATATTTTCCCGGGCGTAATGGTTCTAAGTCTCTGGGAAATGATTTCTTGTGGTTCAGCAGATGGATTTTATATCCTGGATGTGGAAAACCTGCGTCTGCACCAGATTTTATTTACAAAAGGAATTAATAATGACTTGCCGATGACACGCTGGTATTAATAAGTGGAGTGCTTTTTTATTTCCAGCTGAATCCGTTCGCAGAGATCCCTGACCGTGACAAGCTCGATAAAATCCGTTTCCGGAATATCGATCTCGAAGCAGTCTTCGATTTCTGTGATAAAGTATACGATCAAAAATGAATCCAGCCCCAGATCGTCGATCAGGCGGTCAGCCGATGTCAGCGGGCGGGTGATTTCTACGTATTCTGATAGAATGTCTTTTATTTCAACCAGGATTTCTTCCTGCGTCAGTTCGTGTTTCATGAGAAGTTCCTCCTAATATATGTGATTCATGCAGCTATTTTTATTGTAAATTTAATATAGAATCTGTGTTTGTGAGATGATTCTATCTGTGTGTTTATTTTATCATGAAACTGCCCGCTTGAGTAGATATATCCCTTAAAATAGGAGGAGCCGACAGGAACGGACTCCTGTCGGCGTAGGTATGAAAAAGTATATTATGAAAGGTCTTTTGCCTTTACGCGTATTACTATATCGAAAAAATGTGATAAAAGTATGTTCGGAATGTGAAGAAATCATAAATTTCGGAAAATATTTTGGAAGTGGATGGGGGAATAAAAATGACACGCAGATATAAGTTTGTGCAACTTTATTCATAAAAATGAAAATATATGCGTGAAATTTCTGAAAAAGATAGAATGTAAAAAGGTAATATGATATAATGAGCGCAAGTGAGCCAGAGAGCTGCTTGCAGATTTATGGCGAACGGCGAATGGCGATCACGATAGCTGCGTCAGCAGCGGTAAGCATCGAAGATGCGAATCGTGATATAATATGAACACTTACAGAGAACTTGTCAAATCTAGTGTGAATTATAGCTGAACATTTGATGAACCTGAGATAAAGGAGAAAAATAATCAAAATAAAGATTCAAAAAAACATATCTACAAAGAAGAAGGCAGAACATCAGGCGGATGCAAAAGCATTTGCCGGAATGGGTTCAGAAAGGACAGGGAACGATGCGGGCGTTTACATTTGAAAATGCGACAAAGATTTATTTTGGCGGAGGCTGTGTGAAAGAGCACCTGCTGGAGGCGGTGAAGCCGTATGGGGAAACGGTGATGCTGGCATATGGCGGCGGCTCGATCAAGACGAATGGCATTTATCAGGAAGTGATGGATGTCTTAAAGCTGGCTGGAAAACAGGTGATAGAATTTTCAGGCATCATGCCGAATCCGACCTACAGCAAGGTGATGGAAGGGAAAAAAGTCGTACAGGAAAATCAGGTAGATCTGATTCTGGCAGTGGGCGGCGGTTCGGTCATGGACTGCAGCAAGGCGATCTCAATGGCGGCTGCGACGGACAAGGACGTCTGGGAGGAATACTGGATCAAAAAGGGCGAGATTGATTTTGAGCCGGTTCCGGTGGGCGTGATTGTGACCGTGGTCGGCACTGGAAGCGAGGTCAACGGCGAGGGTGTAATCACCCATGAGGAACAGAAAATTAAGACGAGTCGGAATTATCCGCGCTGCAATCCGGTGTTTGCGATGATGGACCCGAAATATACCTACACGGTTTCTCCACTCCAGACGGCAGCGGGCGGTTTTGATATGCTCAGCCATGTGATGGAGACATATTTCAGTGCACCGGATGAGGATAATCTTTCGGATGCGATCTCGGAGGCGTTGATGCGGAGTATTATTGCGAACCTGCCGGTGGCGATCCGGGAACCGGAAAATTATGAGGCGCGCAGCAACCTGATGTGGGCATCCACGATGGCGGAGATTGGCATTATCAAATTAGGAAAACAGTGTGATTTTGAGGCTCATATGATTGAACATCAGATGGGGGCTTACACGGACTGCAACCACGGCATGGGACTTGGCGTGATCCATCCGGCGTATTATCGTCGGATTTGCTGGGACGGCATCAAGAAATTTGTGAAATTTGCTGTAAATGTTTGGGGAATGTCACCAGATGGCGGCGATGAGGAAGAACTGGCATTTGGCGGAATTGACGCATTGCAGGCGTTTATTCATGAGATTGGTTTGCCGGGGACGCTGCGGGAACTGGGAATCACAGATCAGAGCCTGCTGAAAACGATTGCTGATTCATGTATCCGCAATGACGGCGGGTATCGGCAGCTGACGCACGCGGAAATCTTGGATATTTTGGAAGAGTGCTATTAGTACAAAGGAGGAAAATCATGCCACACATTGCAATATCTATGTACCCGGGACGGAGCCGGGAAGAGAAGGCAGCGCTGGCTGAGAAGGTCAGAGCGCTGGTATCAGAAGAATTAAAGAAGGATCCGAAGGTTGTGACGGTATCGGTTCATGATGTACCGGCTGAGAAATGGCAGGAACATTTGGATGCGATTCCGGGCGAGGAGAGATTCTATTAGAAGTCTAAGTCGGGGGTGCAGAAAGAGGCAAAAGATCATCAGACGATGGATAATATACTAATGGATAATATAGCTCAAGCAGTGTCGAAAAAATAAACTGCAAAAGATATATAATAATGAATAAAAAAGAACGGACTGTTCATAAATAGACAAAAAAGCATAGGATGTAGAGAATAGATATTTGAACTGTGCCGGTTTACAGAGTATCATCTGTAAACCGGGCAGAAAGAAGCACATTTACGCGCATTACTTAGTGGATTTTGTCTGTATGAACAGTCTTTTTTGCAGCATTTTATAATTGAGAAAACATTTCATTTACTCCTTTTAAATTTCCACAAATATTTCTTGACATTTCCCAGTTACATTCATATAATGAACATATGAACAATGATTCATATAAATAAAAATATTTCAAAGAAATCTTGATAAAATCCTGCAAACTGGTTTCACGAAAGAAGCAGTGAAGCAGGGCAGAAACGCGTAGCATGAAGGGAGAAATCGGATGGCAATTCATGATGTAGAGTGCTGTGAGGAGTGTGCTGTTCACGATGAGGTTGTGCAGTCGGTCCGGGGAATGCTGCCGGATGACGATGATTTGTATGATCTGGCGGAGCTGTTTAAGGTATTTGGTGATTCGACGCGGATCCGGATTTTGTTTGTGCTGTTTGAGTCGGAGATGTGTGTCTGCGACATTGCACAGCTGCTTAATATGACGCAGTCGGCGATTTCGCATCAGCTTCGGATTCTCAAGCAGTCGCAGCTTGTCAAGAGCCGCCGGGACGGAAAGTCGGTGTTCTATTCGCTGGCAGACGACCATGTTTACCGGATTATCAACCAGGGCTTTGAGCATATTAAAGAATAGCAAGTTCCTTGAATGATGATAATGGATTGAATGAATGTGAAAGCGGTGCTATCTGTAAAGAAAAAAATTGCAGGTCTCGGAAAGCAAACATTAAAAATTTATAACTCAATAAAAAGAGGAGGATTATCATGAAGAAGAAATTTAAATTAACTGATCTGGATTGTGCAAACTGTGCAGCAAAGATGGAGGATGCGATCAAGAAGCTGGATGGAGTCAATGATGCGAGTGTCAGCTTTATGATGCAGAAAATGACGATCGATGCGGATGACGCACGTTTCGACGAGATCATGAAAGAGGTTGTAGAAGTGTGCAAGAAGGTGGAACCGGACTGCATTATTAATATGTAAAATTGGAAAAGGCATAATCGGATCAAAAGCTGCTTTTTAAAAGAATAAAATCAGATTGTGTAATGCACAGAAGGGCAAAGTAAAAAGATATAGGCAAATGAGCTGTGCCGGCACATTTTCCTATATCTTTTTTTCTGGGAATGTGTTTCCAGAATGAAGGGAGGCTTTATGAATCAGAAGCAGAAAACGATGCTGAAGCGGATCGTCGCGGCGGCAATCGTATATATCGCGGCGGCAGCAGCGAAAAAAATGAATGTATTTGCCGGAATGCCGCAGCCGTGGACAGAGTTAGTCGTATTTTTAATTCCGTATCTGATTATTGGATGGGATATTGTATACAAGGCGTTCCGGGGATTAAAAATGGTCAGGTGTTTGATGAGAATTTCCTCATGACAGTAGCGACGTTCGGAGCGTTCGGTGTGGGCGAGTTTTCTGAGGCGGTTGCGGTTATGCTGTTCTATCAGGTTGGCGAGCTGTTTCAGAGTTATGCGGTCAACCGTTCGCGCCAGTCGATCAGCGATCTCATGAATATCTGCCCGGAATATGCCAATATTGAAAAAGATGGACAGATAGAGCAGGTCGATCCGGATGATGTGGAAGTGGATGACATCATCGTGGTACAGCCGGGAGAGCGGATTCCGCTGGATGGCGTGGTGGTAGAGGGTGAATCGATGATCGATACCTCGGCACTGACTGGTGAATCGGTACCGCGCCGTGCGGCAGCCGGGGATGAAATCATCAGCGGATGTGTCAATGGCAGCGGGCTTCTGCGGGTGCGCGTGACGAAAGAATTTGATGATTCGACGGTGGCGCGGATTCTGGAGCTGGTGGAGAATGCCAGTAGCAAGAAGGCGAAGGTGGAGAACTTTATCACCCGGTTTGCCAGATATTATACGCCGGTGGTCGTGATCGCGGCGGTTGCTTTGGCATTTGTGCCGCCGATTGTGCTGGGCGGAGAATTTGGCGAGTGGATTCAGAGAGCTTGTATTTTCCTGGTAATTTCCTGCCCGTGTGCGCTGGTGATTTCGGTTCCGCTTAGCTTCTTTGGCGGCATTGGTGCTGCATCCCGCATCGGTGTGTTAGTCAAGGGAAGCAATTATCTGGAGGCAGTTTCGGAGCTGGATACGGTTGTATTTGATAAGACAGGCACCCTGACGAAGGGCGAGTTTAAAGTGACGGAGCTGCATCCGGCGGGAATCAGTGAGGATGAGCTTCTGGAGCTGGCGGCGTATGCCGAGAATTATTCGACGCATCCGATCGCGGAATCGATACGGGAGGCGTATCGTGAGAGAAAAGGCAGTTTGGCAGAAGCAGAAACTCAAAAGGCGAATGCGGGAACAGCAGAAATCGTTCTGGATGCTGACAATGACACAATAAAAGAGGTGCAGTCCAAAGAGGGTGTGCAGGGAGTGGTACGCAAACCCCTGATCGACTTAACCCGCATCGGTGAAACCAACGAGATTTCCGGTCATGGTATCGAGACAACGATCGACGATCACAAAGTTCTGGCGGGTAATGGACGCCTGATGAAGAGTAAAAATATACCGTATCAGGAATGCGACGGCATCGGCACTGTGATTTATCTGGCAAAGGACGGAAAATTTGCCGGAAGTATCCTGATTGCCGATACGATCAAGCCGGAGACGGAGGATGCGATCCGTGGACTGAAGGCGGCTGGAATCCGCCGTACTGTTATGCTGACGGGCGACCGGAAAGCGGTCGGCGAGGCGGTGGCTGCGAAGGTTGGCATTGATCAGGCGTACACGGAGCTGCTTCCGGCGGATAAGGTGCAGAGGGTCGAGGAGATGCTGGCGGAGATGACCGGAAAGCGGAAGCTGGCATTTGTCGGCGACGGCATCAACGATGCACCGGTTCTCTCCCGCGCAGATGTCGGTATTGCAATGGGAAGCATGGGAAGTGACGCGGCGATCGAGGCGGCGGATATTGTCCTGATGGATGATAACCCGGCGAAGATTGCAGGTGTGGTTAAAATCGGACGCAAGACAATGGCAATCGCGCACCAGAATATCGTGTTTGCCCTGGCGGTTAAGGCGGTTGTGCTTCTGATGGGCGCGGCTGGAGTGGCTAATATGTGGGAAGCCGTGTTTGCGGACGTCGGTGTTTCCGTCATTGCAATTTTAAATGCGATGAGGGCATTAAGAACTAAATAATCGGTAATATCAAAAAGCTATGGCAGAAGGAATACTTGATGGTTCCGGAAACTGTAGCTTTTTAAACTTGCGTTTCTAAGGGATTTATATATAAAACCAATATTTGCAAGTGGTAAAAGAATAGGAATAAGAAAGAAATCAAGGCTTGGAAAAGATAAAATGCTGGGAATCATACAGAATTTCCAAAATAGTTGTAATAATCCTTAATAAAATAGTAATTGAATCTGACGGAAGAATGAAGTATGATCAAATACCATAGGATATTAGACGGAAAGGAAGGAACAGGATGAAAAAATGGATGAAAACGGCGCTTGTCCTGGCTGCAGCGGTCTGCCTGAGTGTGGCGGCTGCGTTCACAGCACTGGCGGCGCAGACGTTTCAGATAACCGCTTCGATCGGCTCCTGTCTGATTGGTTCGGGGCAGAATACAGTGGATATTTCACTTTCAAGCAACGGTGATACAACGGGGACGGACGGAAAGATTTATCTGTTTGAATTGCGGCCGTATGAGTCGGAGATTGGAAGCCGGACTGATTATGTCAGCAGCGTAGGCGCAGGGGAAACGAGGACCGTCTCGATTCCTTTAAACAAGGGAACTGCCCAGGACCGCCTTTACAGCCGGTTTGTTCCGGCAGTGTTTGACGGAACTACATTTACGGCAGTTGGCGCGGCACATTATATCACAAATCCGGAGGTGGTTGCATCCAATCAGGATGCGTTTAAGACGCCGCTGACGAAAAAGGGCTTGAATATCCAGTTAAATATGCTCAACGATGCATTTACACTGGGCGTCAAACATGTGGCGGTCAATATCGCATTTTCCCAGTTTTTAGGAAGTGGCATTGATTATGAGTACGATGGAAAAACGTATCATTTTAATAAGTCGGTGGTTGAAAATTATGACAAGGTGATCAGTACATATATCGGAAAAGATATATCTGTGACGGCGATCGTTTTAAATGACTGGAATGACGCGCACCCGGAACTGGTTCATGCGGGAACTGCGAAATCTTCGAGCGCCAATTATTATATGTTTAACACGAAGACACAGGAAGGATTTGAGACAACGCGTGCGATCTTCGCGTTTTTGGCGGATCGTTACAGCGGCAAGAATCATAATTCAAATTATGCGAAGATTTCCAACTGGATTCTGGGTAATGAGATCAACAACCAGATTTGGAACTACATGGGACCGGCAGATTTGAATACATATGTATCCACGTATCAGCAGGCATTCCGCACGTTCTACACGGCGATCAAGAGCACAAGTGCGAATGACCGGGTTTATTTTTCACTTGATTTCTGGTGGGGAGCTCCGTATGAGAACCTGAACGATCAGGTGCATTATACGGGCAAAGGCATTGTTGATACGTTTAACGCCCTGGCAGTAACGGAAGGCCAGATGGACTGGGGCATTGCCTACCATCCGTATCCGTACCCGATGACGGAACCGGAATTCTGGGATGATCCGGCAACGGGGCTGGTAACCGAGAGTGCAGATTCACCGATTGTCAACTTTGCAAACCTGCATGTACTGACCGATTATCTGAATCAGGATTCGATGAAGACAGCATCTGGCGAGGTGCGCCATGTCATTCTGACGGAGGAAGGATTTACTGCACAGAGTCTGACGCGCGGCGATGTGTCGGATATCCAGGCGGCGGCATTTGCATATTCTTACTATATCGTGGACAGTAACCCGTATATCGACGCGTACATTCTGAGTCGTCAGGTCGATGCGCCGTCAGAGGTAAGGGCAGGCTTAAGCTTCGGTCTGTGGTCCTGTGATATGAATCAGGGCAATGAGATTGTAGCGGTAAAGGATCGAAAGCTCTGGAGAGTTTTCCACGACATTGATCAGAAGAGATACACGCTGGAAACTTCGAATTTTGCAAAATCAATCATCGGAATTAATAAGTGGTCGGATGTGATTCCGAACTTCCGGTGGAAGTCTCTGGAACAGTAGCGGATGGTAGACAGAGACTTGTAGAATAAAAACTATAAGAAAAAGTATAAAAAAAGTGCCTTTCTTCTCGAAGAAAATTTCTTGAGAGGAAAAGCACTTTTTAGAAAATAAACGTATCTGGTGTATCGGAGAACCGGAGTCTCAGATACCATAGATGGTTTGCTGGATTTTGTCTCCGAATTCTGCCGATTTTATCAGATCTTGAGTTCTTATCAGATCTTATTGCTCTGTCTCCAGATATGCATCTTCTCAGCTTCCTTAATCAGCTGATCGCGGAACTGCGGATGTGCAACGGAGATGATAGCCTCGCATTTCTGCCAGGTTGCAAGACCCTTTAAGTTTACTTTACCGTACTCGGTTACCAGGTAGTGCAGGTTTGCACGTATCGGTTACGATGGAACCCTGATTTAAGGTCGGAGAATACGGGACTGCAGCTCGCCAGCCTTGTTCTTGAAGGTGGAGGAGCAGCAGATGAAGCTCTTTCCGCCCTCTGGACAGGTAAGCGCCCAGAACGAAGTCAAGCTGTCCGCCGGCTCCACTGATGTGCTTGATTCCTGCGGACTCAGCGTTTACCTGGCCGAAGAGGTCGAGGTCAACCGCGTTGTTGATGGACATGAAGTTGTCCAGGGCTGCGATGGTGCGGACATCGTTGGTGTAATCAACCGGAGCACTCATGCAGGCCGGGTTGTTGTTTAAGTAGTCATACAGTTTCTGGGTACCAGCGCCGAATGCGTATACCTGACGGCCTTTGTCCAGTGCTTTGTGAGCGCCTGTGATCTTGCCGGCTGCGGCAATATCAACGAATGCGTCAACGTACATTTCGGTGTGAACACCCAGATCCTTTAAGTCAGATTTCGCGATCAGGGAACCAACTGCGTTCGGCATTCCGCCGATACCTAACTGTAAGCAGGCACCATCCGGGATCTCATCTACGATCAGTTTTGCAACTGCTTCATCGACATCAGTCGCTGCTGCGCCGCCTCCCATCTCTGCGATGGTCGGGTTGCTGCCCTCTACGATCATGTCTACGTTGGAGATATGAACGCCGTTCTCAAATCCGCCGAGGCAGACCGGCATATTTTCATTGACCTCTACGATGACAACCTTGGAAGTCTCGCAGCAGGCTGCCATATGGGAAGCATTTGGTCCGAAGTTGAAATAACCGTGCTCGTCCATCGGAGCGACCTGGAATACAGCTACATCCGGTTTGGTTGCGGACTCACGATAGTATCTCGGAAGCTCGGAATAACGGATCGGAGCATAGAAGCTGAATCCCTGTGCGATTGCCTTTCTCTCGATACCGCTCATGTGCCAGGAGTTCCAGGTCATATGAGCTGCCGGGTTTTCGATCTTGAAGATCTCCGGTACCCACATCAGGATACCGCCGCGGAAGTTTACATTCTCCAGTTCCGGAAGACGTTTTGCGATAGCAGCATCGACTGCTACCGGAGTGCCGGTGGTCCAGCCATAGTCAACCCAGTCGCCAGATTTAACGACGGAAGCAGCTTTTTCAGCGGAAACCAGCTTTTCTGCATACAGTTTCTTGTAATCCATACTTATTCACCTTGTCCTTTTTAATAATATGAAGAAGTCCGTACAAATGCGTGATTCGGACATCCCCCGTTGTTTATCAGTGTATCATCTCCACTACCCCTTGTCAACGAAAGAGGCGGAGGACAAAATAGGGGAAAATGACGACATATTCATATTTATGAATTACAGATATAAGTGTATGTAAATAGAAGAAGAATGACTTTGTCTATTAATTCACAAACAAAATACCACGTTGGTTATAATGCCAGAGAAGACCACTTTTATTGAGAAAACGGAAGAAAAAAATTGTGCATTCCGCCTAAAGGCGATCAGAACGATGTAGAAATAAGTGGATTGTACGCGGAAAAATGAGAATCTTAAATCTTTATAAATCCATTGATAATTATTTGACAGGAGCCGCGTGGGGTGTTAAGATACAAATACACTATCATATTTATCACTATTTTACTATTTACTGCAGTTGTGTTATTTACGTGGTGGATCATTTTCAAGGAGGATTTTTTCAATGTCTAAGAAAGTCGTAATTGCAAGTGCATGCCGTACCGCAGTAGGTTCTATGGGTGGCCAGCTCAGTACTGTTCCAGCAGCTGAGATGGGTGCCGTAGTTATCAAGGAGGCTCTGAAGAGAGCAGGCGTTGCTCCGGAGCAGGTTGATCACGTATACATGGGATGTGTTATCCAGGCTGGCCTTGGTCAGAACGTAGCACGTCAGATGTCTCTGAAAGCTGGTCTTCCGGTAGAAGTTCCGGCAGTTACCCTGAACGTGGTTTGCGGTTCTGGTCTGAATGCTGTAAACGCAGCAGCAGATATGATCCTTGCAGGCGATGCTGACATCGTAGTAGCTGGTGGTGCAGAGAACATGTCCGCAGCTCCGTATGCTCTGATGAAGGCTCGTTACGGATACCGTATGAACAATGCGACCATGATCGACACCATGGTAAATGACGCTCTCTGGGATGCATTCAACAACTACCACATGGGTATCACAGCTGAGAACATCTGCGATCAGTGGGGTATCACAAGAGAAGAACTCGATGAGTTTGCAGCAGCTAGCCAGCAGAAGGCTTGCGCAGCTATCGAGGCTGGACGTTTCAAAGACGAGATCGTTCCGATCGAAGTTAAGAAGAAAAAAGAGACTGTTATCGTAGATACCGATGAGGGTCCGCGTCCGGGTTCCACTGTAGAGATTCTTGGCAAGCTTCGTCCGGCATTCAAGAAAGACGGACGTGTAACAGCTGGTAACGCTTCCTCCATCAACGATGGTGCAGCAGCTGTAGTTGTTATGAGCGAAGAGAAAGCAAAAGAACTGGGTATCAAACCGATGGCTACATGGGTAGCAGGCGCTCTGGGCGGTGTAGATCCGAGCATCATGGGTATTGGACCGGTTGCAGCTACCAAGAAAGTTCTGAAGAAGACAGGCTGGAAGGTAGAAGACTTCGACCTGATCGAGGCAAACGAGGCATTCGCAGCTCAGTCTATCGCTGTAGCTCGTGACCTTGGCTTCAACAAAGACATCCTGAACGTAAACGGCGGTGCAATCGCTATCGGACATCCGGTAGGAGCATCTGGCTGCCGTATCCTGACAACTCTGTTATACGAGATGCAGAAACGTGACGCTAAGAAGGGTCTGGCTACTCTGTGTATCGGTGGCGGCATGGGCTGCGCAACGATCGTTGAGAGAGACTAATTTCTGACGCAGAACCGGAGTCGTCGGGGCTTATCCCCGGCGCTCCGGCTGTTTCTGGTTTTACGTATTTCAATTCAAGAGCTTTTTAGGAGGAACTGGAAGTGGGATTTGTAGACTATGAGGTAGACGGACACGTCGCAGTCATAACTATTAATCGTCCGAAGGCACTGAACGCGTTAAACGAGGATGTGCTGAAGGATATTGAAGCTGCATTTGATGCAGTAGACCTTTCCGAAATTCGTGCAATTATCCTGACCGGCGCAGGAGAGAAATCTTTCGTAGCCGGTGCTGACATCGCTGCTATGAGCGTGATGACCAAGGAGCAGGGCGAGCACTTCGGTAAATTCGGCAACGATATTTTCCGCAAGATTGAAACCTTCCCGGTTCCGGTTATCGCGGCAGTAAACGGTTTCGCACTCGGCGGCGGCAACGAGCTTGCCATGAGCTGTGATATCCGTATTTGCTCGGACAATGCATTATTCGGACAGCCTGAAGTAGGTCTGGGTATCACACCAGGCTTCGGCGGTACACAGAGACTCGCACGTCTCATCGGACCGGGCAAGGCAAAAGAGATGGTATTTGCGTCCCGCAACATCAAAGCGGACGAGGCATACCGTGTCGGACTTGTAAATGCTGTTTATACACAGGAAGAGCTGATGCCGGCTGCGAAGAAGCTGGCAGGCGCTATCGCAAAGATGGCTCCGATCGCTGTCAGAAACAGCAAGAAGGCGATGAACGACGGACTTCAGACTGATATGGATCAGGCTATCGTGATCGAGGAAAAACTGTTTGGCGGATGCTTCGAGACAGAAGATCAGAAGAACGGTATGCAGGCATTCCTTGAGAAACGGAAAGTGGAGCAGTTTAACAATAGATAGTTAGTTAAATTATAGTTGTATAATTTCAGGAGGATTTGTCATGAAAGTTGGTATTATTGGTGCAGGAACCATGGGTTCCGGAATCGCTCAGGCATTTGCCCAGGTAGATGGATATGAAGTATGCCTGTGTGATATTAACGAAGAGTTTGCTTCCAACGGCAAACTGAAAATTTCCAAGAACTTTGAGAAGAGAGTAGCAAAAGGAAAGATGGCAAAAGAGGATGCAGACAAGATCCTTGCCAGAATCCATACCGGCGTTAAGACTATCTGCAGCGACTGCGATCTCGTAGTTGAGGCAGCAATCGAGAACATGGAGATCAAAAAACAGACCTTCAAAGAGCTGGGCGCTATCTGCAAGGAAGACTGCGTATTCGCTACCAACACCTCTTCTCTGTCCATTACTGAGATCGGTGCAGGTCTTGACCGCCCGGTTATCGGTATGCACTTCTTCAACCCGGCTCCGGTTATGAAGCTGGTTGAGGTTATCGCAGGCTTAAACACTCCGGCAGAGATTGTTGACAAAGTTAAGACGATCTCTGAAGAGATCGGCAAGATCCCGGTACAGGTAGAAGAGGGCGCTGGTTTCGTAGTAAACCGTATCCTCATCCCGATGATCAACGAAGCTATCGGTATCTACGCTGAGGGCGAGGCTTCTGTAGAGGGTATCGATACCGCTATGAAGCTGGGTGCTAACCATCCGATGGGACCGCTTGAACTGGGCGACCTGGTAGGTCTGGACGTTGTTCTGGCTATCATGGAAGTACTTCAGTCTGAGACTGGTGACCCGAAGTACCGTCCGCAGCCGCTTCTTAAGAAAGATGGTTCGCGGCGGCAAGCTTGGCCGTAAGTCTGGCGAAGGCTTCTACAAGTACAACTAATATGTACATAAGTCTGGCTTCTTGACCAGATGAAAACATAATAGAGTACCAGATTTTTAAGAACCGCAACGGGGCGGCGCTTAAAGCCGCCTCTTAAGCGTATATAAGAAAATGATGGAGGAATAGACACATGGATTTTACATTAAGTAAAGAGCATGAAATGGCGAGAAAGTTATTCCATGACTTCGCCGAGAACGAAGTAAAACCTTTGGCACAGGAAGTTGACGAGACAGAGCACTTCCCGGAGGAAACCGTTAAAAAGATGCAGAAGCTTGGCTTCATGGGCATCCCGGTTCCGAAGGAGTATGGTGGACAGGGCTGTGATCCGTTAACATACGCTATGTGCGTTGAGGAGCTTTCAAAGTTTGTGGTACTACCGGCGTTATCGTATCTGCACACACATCTCTGTGCTGCGATCCGATCCAGACCTTCGGTACTGAAGAGCAGAAACAGAAATACCTGGTTCCGCTTGCTAAGGGCGAAGCTTGGTGCTTTCGGTCTTACTGAGCCGGGTGCTGGTACAGATGCTCAGGGTCAGCAGACCAAGGCTGTATTAGACGGCGACGAGTGGGTATTAAACGGCTCCAAAGTTTTCATTACCAATGGTAAAGAGGCTGACATTTACGTTATCATCGCTGTAACAGGCGTTGTTGAAGTAAAGGGCAGAAAGAAAAAGAGATCTCTGCATTTATCGTAGAGAAAGGAACTCCGGGCCTTCGGTACCAAAGAGAAGAAGATGGGTATCCGTGGATCTGCTACATACGAGCTGATCTTCACAGATTGCCGTATCCCGAAAGAGAACCTGCTTGGCCAGAAGGGCAAAGGTTTCCACATCGCTATGCATACCCTGGATGGCGGACGTATCGGTATCGCTTCCCAGGCACTTGGTCTTGCAGAGGGCGCTCTTGAGAGAACTGTTGATTATGTAAAGAGAGAAAACAGTTTGGTCGTGCTATCGGTCAGTTCCAGAACACTCAGTTCCAGCTGGCAGATATGGCTACCAAAGTTAAAGCAGCTCAGCTCCTTGTTTACAGAGCAGCCGTTGCTAAGAAGACACAGAAAACCTATTCTGTAGAAGCAGCTATGGCTAAACTGTATGCAGCAGAGGTTGCTATGGAAGTTACAACAAAGGCTGTACAGCTTCACGGTGGTTACGGCTACACGAGAGAGTACGACGTAGAGCGTATGATGCGTGATGCTAAGATCACTGAGATCTACGAGGGTACATCTGAGGTTCAGAGAATGGTTATCTCCGCTGATCTGTTAAAATAATTCAGTCTGTAGAGAAATCAGAACAATCTCAGTCCTATAGAGAAAAAAGAAAAAAATAAGGAGTGAAAATACCGTGAAAATTGTAGTTTGTGTAAAACAGGTTCCGGATACCAAAGGCGGAGTTAAATTTAACCCGGATGGTACTCTTGACAGAAGCGCAATGCTGGCAATCATGAACCCAGATGATAAAGCAGGTCTGGAGGCAGCGCTTCGCTTAAAAGATCAGTATGGTGCAGAGGTTACCGTAGTTACTATGGGTCTTCCGAAGGCAGAAGAGGTTCTTCGTGAGGCTATGGCTATGGGCGCAGACAATGGTGTTCTTGTAACTGACCGTGTACTCGGTGGTGCAGATACCTGGGCTACTTCCCAGACTATCGCAGGCGCACTTCGCAACCTGGATTATGACTTAATCATTACTGGTCGTCAGGCTATCGATGGCGATACCGCTCAGGTAGGTCCGCAGATCTCCGAGCACCTTGGCCTTCCGGTAATCAGCTACGCTCAGAAGATTCGTGAAGTAAACGAAGCTGAGAAATACATCGTAGTTGAGCGTCAGTATGATGATAGATATCATGTAGTTAAAGCACAGCTTCCGTGTCTTTTAACCGCTCTTGCAGAGTTAAACGAGCCGCGTTATATGACTCCGGGCGGAATCTTTGATGCATATGCAAAAGAGATCACCGTTTGGGGCAGAAAAGATCTGAAAGATGTTGAGGATTCCAACCTTGGTCTGAAGGGATCACCGACACAGATCGCAAAAGCTTCCGATAAGGTAAGAAAGGGTGCTGGCGAGAAAGTAGAACTTGATCCGGCAGCTTCCGCAGATTATATCGTTGGCAAACTGGCAGAGAAACACATTATCTAATTATTTTATAGAAAAGAGTGGTGAATAAGATGAACAACTTAGAAGCATATAAGGGCGTATTTGTCTTTGCACAGCAGGTGGATAATGTTATCAGCAATATCGCTTATGAGCTGATTGGCAAAGGTAAAGAATTAGCAAAAGATTTAGGAGTAGAAGTAACCGCTGTTTTAGTTGGTTCTGACGTTAAGGGTCTTGCAGATCAGTTAGCAGAGTACGGCGCAGATAAGGTTATCGTTGTAGACGATCCGGAATTAAAAGAGTACCGTACAGAGCCGTACACACATGCAATCGCATCTGTTATCAAAGAGTTCAAACCGGAAATCTTCCTGATCGGTGCAACTGCAATCGGTCGTGACCCATTGCGTGTTTGCGCTAGAATCCATACAGGTCTGACTGCAGACTGTACAAAACTTGATATCGGCGATTTCCGATGAATCCGGTTCCGGGAGAGACAAAGCACAATCAGCTGCTTATGACTCGTCCGGCATTCGGCGGCAACACCATCGCTACCATCGCTTGCCCGGATTTCCGTCCGCAGATGGCAACCGTTCGTCCGGGTGTTATGCAGAAGGCTCCGAAGGAAGCTGGCAAAAAAGCTGTTGTTACTGAGTTCAATCCGGGATTCACAAAGAACAATAAATATGTTGATATTCTGGAAGTTGTTAAGGCTGTATCCAACACCGTTGATATCATGGATGCTAAGATCCTTGTATCCGGCGGCCGTGGCGTAGGAAGCCCGGAGAACTTCAAGATTCTGGATGATCTGGCAGAGGCTATCGGCGGTACCGTAAGCTGCTCTCGTGCAGTTGTAGATTCCGGCTGGAAGCCGAAGGATCTTCAGGTAGGTCAGACAGGTAAGACTGTTCGTCCGAACGTATACTTTGCAATCGGTATCTCCGGTGCTATCCAGCATCTGGCAGGTATGGAAGAGTCTGACATCATCGTTGCTATCAACAAAGATGAGTCTGCTCCGATCTTCGATGTTGCTGACTACGGCGTAGTAGGTGACTTAAACAAGATCGTTCCGATGCTGACTGAGAAGATCAAAGAAGCAAAAGCAGCAGCTAAGAACAACTAATTAAAATAGGAAGAGAAATCTTCTTAGCATATAGCAGTAGAGTTTTGTATGTTTTTCTCTGATAAATATATGAGACAGCGCCGGCTGGACGGATTTACTCCACCCAGTACTCCGCAGTCCCGTGCCAGCGAGTAAAGAGAACCCTGTTTCCGAGGTGATGAACCTGGGAGGCAGGGTTTTTGTTTCATAGGAAATTGTGTCCTATGAAAAAAAACGCTCCCGCGAGGATGCGCACTCGCGCGAAGCAGAAATATGTCGCAAGCGACCGCGCTCGGCGCGAGAATGTGCCAAGGCACATTCTTTTCATGTAATAGAAATTCCTTGGAATTCCTTATTACACAAAAGTCACATTCTTTATTCTGGTCAAAACACTTGACAGATTAAGGGGGATTACCCGTATAATAGAGTGTCTGGAATATAGATATGATTTATCTGCTATATAAGAAAATACAGGTTACTGTTCACGGGTAGGCACTTTTGGAACCGAAAGTGCCGTAAGAAAACGTGGTGGCGGCAGGAATTTGCCGTATTTAAATGAGAAGTCACGGCAAATTCCGTTACTGGGCACGTATGCGCGAACAGTAACAAATACAGGATGGTATGATTTATGTTATTTAGTTCCCTTGTGTTCCTATGGTATTTTTTGCCAGCGGTATTTTTGCTTTATTTTATAACGAAAAATCTGCATATCCGCAATGGCGTCCTTCTGGCTGCCAGTCTCTTTTTTTATGCGTGGGGCGAGCCGAAGTATGTGATTCTGATGCTTATTTCGATCGGGCTGAATTATTTCTTTGGATTGTGGATTGGGAGGATGCAGAGTAAACACAGAATGCGCCTTGCTGTTACAACTTGCGTGTTTTTAAACCTCCTTCTTCTGGGCTATTTCAAATATTTTAACTTCGCAGTCGAGATTGCAAATTCTCTGTTAAGCCGCTTTGCGGGCGGCGCACATACACTTTCTTTCCGCGAGATTGCTCTTCCGGTCGGAATATCCTTCTACACGTTTCAGGCGCTTTCCTACGTGGTGGATGTGTACCGGGGGACGATTCAGGCGCAAAAAAATATCTTTCATCTGGCGCTTTATATTTCTTTCTTTCCGCAGCTCATCGCGGGACCGATCGTCAAGTATCACGATGTCTGCGAACAGATTGGGAACCGGCAGTGTACGGCGGAGGGGATGGCGTATGGAATCAAGCGCTTTTCCTACGGACTGGCGAAAAAAATGTTGTTTGCTAATACCTTTGCGGCGACGGTAGACTGGATGATGGAGAAACCGCTGGCACAGCTGGGAACGGTCAATGCGTGGATGTTGGCGGTTTTGTACACACTTCAGATTTATTTTGATTTTTCGGGATATTCGGATATGGCGATCGGATTGGGAAAAATGTTTGGATTTGATTTTATGGAGAACTTCAATTATCCGTATATCTCTACCTCGATCCGCGAGTTCTGGAGACGCTGGCATATTTCACTCTCGACCTGGTTTAGGGAATATCTTTATATCCCGCTGGGCGGCAACCGGAAAGGGCAGGTGCGGACGTATATTAATCTGCTGATTGTCTTTTTTGCGACCGGGCTCTGGCATGGCGCTGGGGCAACCTTTATCATCTGGGGATTGTACCATGGGCTGTTTCTGGTGGTGGAACGCATGGGACTTGGGAAGCTATTGGAGAAGAACTGCTTCCGGGGACTGAATCACATCTATACGGCGTTGGTTGTAGTGGTTGGCTGGGTGTTCTTCCGCGCCGATACGCTGGCGGATGCGAAAGTGATCCTGCATCAGATGTTTACCTGGGAGAACGGCATCTATCCGGCGTCGCTGTTCGTGAATCGGAAGGTGATTTTTCTTGCGGTGCTGGGCGTGCTGCTTTCGGGCATCGTGCAGAGTATATGCCCGAAGCTGCGGGAGCATTTGTATGAGAAAGAAGTGACAAAGACAGTAGATATTGTGATTATGGCTGTGCTGCTGTTTTTGTGTACCATGTATCTCGTCAGCAGCACGTATAATCCGTTTATTTATTTCAGGTTTTAGATCCAGCCGCCGTCCAGTTGAATTATCTGTCCCGTTAAATAGGAGTTCTCGCTCCCCAGCTGGTATGCCAGTTTTCCGACTTCCTCGGCACGCCCCATACGTCCGGCTGGAATTTCTTCCAGCAGGGCATTCCGTTCTTCTTCATCGAGAAACTGGTTCATTTCGGTGTCAATAGCGCCGCAGGCGATCGCGTTGACCTGGATGCTGCTCGGCGCAAGTTCCTTCGCGAGGGCGCGCGTCATGGCGTTGATGCCGCCTTTGGTGGCAGAATAGGCGACTTCGCAGGAAGCGCCGCAGACGCCCCAGACGGAGGAAATATTGAGAATGCGTCCCGATTTGCGTGACACCATCATCGGAACAGCGAGGCGGCAGCAGTTGAAGACGGAGGTCAGGTTGGTATTGAGAATGTGGTTCCACTCGTCCGGCGTCATATCCTGGAACAGACCGATGTAGGAAATCCCTGCATTGTTGACGAGGACATCCAGGAAACCGAAGCGCTCCCGGATCGCGTCAAACAGGCGGGAACAGCTCTCAAAATCGCCCGCATCGCCCATCCACGCAAGGCAGGAAACGCCCAGCGCTTCGATTTCGCGCTGGGTCTTTTTTAATTCTTCTTCCCGCCTCAGGCAGGTAATCACGACATCCCAGCCATTCCTGGCGTAGGTTAATGCAATCGCTTTCCCGATTCCGCGGGAAGCGCCGGTTACGAGGATAGTTTTATGATTCATGGCAGTAAACTCCTTATATGCGAATGTTTTTGAGAATTGCGGGAGCACGCAGTGCAGAGCAATTCGGTATCAGAGGGGTCAAAAGCTTTTGACCCCAACATCATATTTGATTGAATTATAGCATGTATTTAAAATTCATGAAATAGTTTCATTTTTCCGCCTGTCATAAAATCGTAAGAAATTTTCATCCATTTTTTGCTCTTCTGAGTGTTTTACAGCATTGTATGAAAGTGCCAAAATGTGTTATACTAAAACCAAATGGATCTGACACAGTGATAGAGCGGATCAATTACCGAACAGATTCGGAAGAAAGGAACTGTATACCATGTATGATATAATAATCATTGGTTCCGGACCAGCTGGCTTGAGTGCGGCGATTTATGCACAGCGGGCATGTCTGGATACGATTGTGATAGAGAAGAATGGAATCAGCGGCGGACAGGTGCTGAATACCTGGGAGGTGGACAATTATCCGGGATTTCCGGGTGTGACCGGCTTTGAGCTTTCCAGACAGTTCCGGGAGCATGCAAACAAGCTGGGAGCAAGAGTTGTACAGGATGAGGTCGTGCAGGTCGAGCTTTCAGGAAATGTGAAGAAAGTAGTCTGCGAGGAAGAGACGTATGAGGCACGCTGTGTGATTCTGGCATCCGGAGCACATCACAGGACGTTGGAGGTGCCGGGAGAAGAGGAACTTCGCGGGGCAGGCGTTTCATACTGCGCGACCTGCGACGGGGCATTTTTCCGGGGAAGGACGGTTGCCGTTGTGGGCGGCGGCGACGCGGCGCTGGAAGATGCAATTTTTCTTGCACGGATGTGTGAAAAAGTATATATCGTCCACCGCAGAGACAAGCTTCGCGGGGCAAAACGGCTGCAGGAGCGCTTACAGGCGCTTGAAAATATTGAATTTGTCTGGAACAGCGAGACGGTTGCGATTGAAGGGAACGCTCAGGTGGAGGCGTTGCGGCTGAGACAGACCAAAACCGGAGAAGAGAGGCGGCTGGACGTGGATGGTGTCTTTATTGCGGTCGGAATCGCACCGGAGAGTGAGCTGTATGCGGGGCAGTTAGAGCTTGATGAGCAGGGCTATATCCGGGCGGATGAGAGCGGTCAGACAAGCGTTCCGGGCGTATTTGCAGCCGGAGATGTCCGGACCAAGGCGCTGCGCCAGATTCTGACAGCGGCATCGGACGGTGCAAACTGCGTGGCATCTGCAGAGCGATATCTTCAGGCATAACTCATTTTTAACATAGAAGAAAACAGAGTAACTGTTTAGTAGGTCTGCGCATTTACTGCGCTGACCGTACGAAAACATGGGGCAGCAGGCAAAAATCCCATTGCCGTAGGCAATTTTTAATGGATTTTTGCGCGTGACTGTGAAGGTACTGAACAGTTACAGTTTGAGATAAAACGACGGAACAGAACGGACAGAAGAGTAGGAGGTCCTTATGAGAAAAACGCTGAAATTTCTGATAGCATCAGGGGCGTGCCTTGTGATGGCAGGGACGGGACAGATGAGCGCCCAGGCGGCGATGAATCTGGAAACGGATGCCCCGGTCGCTGGTGCGTCAGTGGCGATCAATAATTACTATGCGAGCAGCTTGAACCCGGAAAAAGAGCTGGCGGAGGCATTTGCTTCTAAAGAAGTTCTGGCAGTGGCGGGAGCCGGTCAGACGGGCGTGTCAGGCGGTGCGCAGACAGCCAAACCGGCACAGGTGGCAGCAGAGACGAAAGCCCAGCCAAAGGAGACAACTGGCGAGACTGAGGCGGTTGTCCGCGCGATGTCCAAGTCGATCTATGATAATATCGCGATTTCCCGTGTGACCAATTATGTCAATGTTCGCGCACAGGCGAGCACAGGCAGCGAGGTAGTCGGAAAGATTTACAATAACTGTGCGGCGACAATTCTGGACACGGTGGACGGCGAGGGCGGCAAATGGTACCATATCCAGTCGGGTTCCGTGACCGGTTATATTAAAGCACAGTATTTTGTGACCGGTGAGGAGGCGTCCAAGATTGCCAGGGAAGTAGGCACAACCTACGCGAAGGTTACAAATACCTCTACGCTTCGCCTGAGAGAGACGCCGAGCTTAGAGGGCAAGACGCTGGATCTTCTTTCTGCCGATGCAGAGTATGAGGTGATCGGAGAAGAGGGCGATTTTGCCAAGATTTCCGTCGATAATGATCTGGTCGGATATGTGTATAAAGATTATATTACGACGCAGGTAGACTTTAAGCAGGCAGTTTCCGTAGCTGAGGAACAGCAGCAGAAAGCTGAAGAAGAAAAACTGAAACAGGAAGCGAATGCGGCGATCGAGAACCTGGAACAGGTAAAGAAGAAAGCCGAGGAAGAGTCGAGGGCAGCGGAAACCACGGCAGCGGCGAAGGAAACCACGGCAGCTGCCAAAGAGACGACCAAAGCACCGGAGACTTCCTACAGCGGAACAATAGAGGCGAATCCGAGCGAAAGCAAGGCAGCTGGGACGACAGCGGCAGCCAAGGAGACGACAAAGGCAGCTGAGACGAAAGCGCCGACTACCGCGGCAGCGACGAAAGCGACCACTGCAAGCGGCGTTGGACCGGGCGGCGGACCAGGCACAGGCGGTACTTCTTCTGGAAATGAAGTAACAAATGCTACCCGTTCTGCGGTTGTGGCATATGCAAAGCAGTTCCTTGGAAATCCGTATGTATACGGCGGAACCAGTCTGACAAACGGCGCGGACTGTTCCGGATTTACAATGAGTGTATTTGCACATTTCGGTATTTCAACCGGACGAAGCTCGAGAGATCAGGCGGCAAAGGGCAAGGAGGTTGCGGTCAGCGCAGTACAGCCGGGCGATCTGCTTTTTTATGCGAGCGGCAATTATATCAATCACGTAGCACTTTACATAGGCAATGGACAGGTTATCCACGCAAGTACGGCAAAGAGCGGCATCAAGATTTCGCCGTCCAACTACCGAACACCGTGTAAAGCAGTTTCATTCTTAAATTAGTAAACGCAGATAAAGGAGTATATCGGTTCTTACGGAACGATTTCATATCCGTAGGGCGCGGTGGGAATACCGCAAAATTACGTTGCCAGCGGGGCAGAAGATTTCTGATCGGTGAGACAAGCAATTTTGCGGTATTTTTTCATTTCATAGGAAAATGTATGCACTCGCGCGAAGCAGAAACATGTCGCAAGCGACCGCGCTCGGCGCGAGATGTGCCAAGGCATTCTTTTCATAAAAAGGAGAAAAATCATGGCAGAATTAAGAGAACTTTCCGTAAACCAGTTCGTAGAAGAAACTGCTTCGAAGGCGTCTGTACCGGGCGGCGGAAGCGTGTCGGCGATGGTGGGGGCGCTGGGCGCGGCATTGATGGAAATGGTGGCAAATCTGACGATCGGAAAGGAAAAATATGCCGGGGTGCAGGAGGAAATGCAGGCGCTGGCAGCTGAGGGCGCTGCGCTGCATGAGGAGCTGCTGGCGGGGATCAAAAAGGACAGCGAATCGTTCAATGGATATATGAGAGCGCTGAAGCTTCCGAAGGAGACGGAGGAGGAGAAAAAAATCCGCACTGCCGCCCTGCAGCAGGGGTTAAAAGAGGCGACCGAAGCGCCGCTTGCGATTGCGGAGTCAGCGGCAAAGATTTTTCCGATGGCGGAAGCGGTCGTAAAGAGGGGCAATAAAGGTGCCGTTTCCGACGGTCTGATTGCGGCGATGTTAGCCCGGACAGCGGTTGTGGGTGCGCTCTTTAATGTGAAGATCAATCTGGCATCGATCAAGGACGAAGGTTATGTATCAGAACTTGAGAAAAGAGTAGAAAAACTGGAATCGGATGCAATTTTTTGTGAAAAATCAATTTTGTGTCTTTCCAAATTGTCAGACACAGTATATAATAGATAACATTCACAGCCTTTCCGGGAAATTCACAGGGGGGATCTTCTTTACAGAAGATAAAGCAGATAACATTCACTGTGTGAAAACTTCCGGAACAGGCAAAACCGCAAAAACAGGGAGGTACAGGAGTAATGATGACAGATATTGAGATTGCACAGGCAGCGAATCCACTGAAAATCGGTGAGATTGCACAGGCAGCAGGCGTAGACGAGAAGTATCTGGAGCAGTATGGAAATTATAAGGCAAAGGTTGACTACAGTCTTCTGAAAGAGACCGAGGGCAAGGATGGAAAACTGATTCTGGTGACCGCGATCAACCCGACTCCAGCCGGAGAAGGAAAGACCACGACCACGGTCGGTCTGGCAGACGGATTGAAACGTCTTGGCAAAAAGGTAACCGTAGCGCTTCGTGAGCCGTCGTTGGGACCGGTCTTTGGTGTCAAAGGTGGTGCAGCTGGCGGCGGATATGCACAGGTCATTCCAATGGAGGATATCAACCTCCATTTTACCGGTGATTTCCACGCGATCGGCGCAGCAAACAACCTGCTGGCAGCGATGCTGGACAATCATATCTATCAGGGCAATGCACTCCGCATCGATCCGAAGCGTATTACCTGGAAGCGTGTTGTCGATATGAATGACCGTCAGCTCCGCAACATCGTAGATGGTCTGGGACGCCGCGTGGATGGCGTGACCCGTGAGGACGGATATGACATCACGGTTGCCAGCGAGATCATGGCAGTTCTGTGCCTGGCACGCAATATTACGGATCTGAAAGAACGCCTTTCCAAGATTATCGTAGGTTATACCTATGACGAGGAACCGGTCACTGCCAGTGATCTGAAAGCAGCGGGCGCGATGACGGCTCTTTTAAAGGATGCCCTGAAACCAAATCTGGTACAGACCCTAGAGCATACACCGGCATTTATCCACGGCGGTCCGTTCGCGAACATCGCGCATGGATGTAACTCCGTCATTGCGACAAAGATGGCATTAAAGCTGGGTGATTACACGATCACAGAGGCTGGCTTCGGCGCTGACCTGGGTGCGGAGAAATTCCTGGATATCAAGTGCCGGATGGCAGAGCTGAAACCGTCGGCGGTCGTTGTAGTAGCGACAGTACGTGCCCTGAAGCATCACGGCGGCGTGGCGAAGGCTGACTTAAACGCAGAGAATCTGGAAGCACTGGAGAAGGGACTTCCGAACCTGATGCAGCATGTAGAAAATATTACCAAGGTATATGGACTTCCGTGTGTCGTAGCGATCAACCGCTTCCCAATGGATACCGAGGCAGAATTAAAGCTGATCGAGGACAAGTGCCATGAGGTCGGTGTCAATGTAGCTCTGTCCGAGGTATGGGCGAAAGGCGGAGAAGGCGGCGAGGAGCTGGCAAAAGAAGTCATCCGCCTGTGCGAGACTGAGAGCGATTTCCACTACTGCTACGAGACCGATACAACGATCGAGGAGAAGCTGGATGCGATCGTGAAGAAGATCTACCACGGCGATGGCGTTGTACTCACGGATGCAGCAAAGAAGCAGGCAAAACGCCTGACTGAGCTTGGATTTGGTAACTATCCGATCTGTATGGCGAAGACGCAGTACAGCTTTTCGGACAATGCGAAGCTGCTCGGCGCACCGAAGAACTTTATAGTAACTGTCCGCAACCTGAAAGTATCCGCGGGCGCAGGATTCATCGTAGCGTTGACCGGCGACATCATGACGATGCCAGGACTTCCGAAGATGCCAGCGGCAGAGAAGATCGATGTCGATGAGAATGGACGGATCACGGGTCTGTTCTAAAAAAAGAAGTAACTGTTCAGTAGGTCTGCGCATTTACTGCGCGTGACTGTGAAGGTACTGAACAGTTACGAAAAGAAATAGAATATGAATGGAACTTAACACAACGCAAAAAGGGGAACTGCCACATGGCAGCTCCCCTTTTTGCCAGGAAACTTGTCTACTTATAGTACGAAGCGATGAATTAAAATTCTGGTTCAATCAATCCGTAGGTGTTGCCTTTACGTTTGTAAACAACATTGACCTGCTCGGTCTCGGAATTCAGGAATACATAGAAACTATGTCCTAAGAGTTCCATCTGTACACAAGCCTCTTCCGGATCCATCGGCTTCATAGCGAATTTCTTTACTTTGACGATATCTACTTCGTCGTTGGAATCATACTCTTCGTTTATGAAGAGGTCAGAGAATGCAACGGCTGCCTGTTTCTTGTCTACGATTTTATTCTTATATTTTTTGAGCTGACGCTCGATGATTTCTTCTACCAAATCAATCGATACATACATATCGTTGCTTTCCTGCTCTGCACGGATGATGGTGCCTTTGACAGGGATGGTAACCTCGATCTTCTGACGATCTTTCTCAACCGTAAGTGTGATATTCACTTCGGTGTCCTGATTGAAGTATCGCTCTAACTTTCCGATCTTCTCCTCTACAGCTGCTTTTAACCCCGGGGTAACATTGATATTTCTTCCAGTAATCTTATAACGCATAATCATCGCTCCTTTTTATTGGGATGGCTATAGTATACCACTTTTGGATGTTAAATTCAACCTTTTTCGCAAAATTGTCAACACAATTAATTGAAAAACAGGTCGAAATACTGTGTCGTTTGATTTTTCACGAATTGCTGTTGTTTTATAAGGGAGTTGCGCGCGGTTTGTGCGGCGGACAATGAAATATTAAAAAAGAGTCTTGCAGGATAGGGCAGAATGGGTGTGTTTTTGCAACAAAAAAAGGTCGAAAAAGCTAGGAAAAACGGGGGTTTGGAGGCAATGCGAGGGTTCTTCATTTGTCAATAGATCTGCTTGTATTTTTGGAAGAAATATGCAAGTTTATGAGATCTGAACAAAAAAGAAATCAAAATGCGCCGGGGAAAACGGGGGCTTCGTGAACAGACGGAAATTGTGGATAATGTGGATAAGTCGGTGCAAAACTCCATTTTCCCTAAAAAAGGGAAAAAATGGGTGTGCAAAACTTATCCACAAAACTGGGGACAAAATGTGGATAATGTGGACAACAAGAAAGCCGAACATACATTTTGTGCAACTTGTCTGGTTTACCATAAAGTTGGCGGGCTGGCAGAAGAAAAAACGTTTTACCTGGATAGGCAGGGAGGCGGCGTTTTGCAGCAGGCACCCTGAACGGGATCGAAGCAGGGTGGCATTTTAGAGAAGTTCCAGAAACTTCTTGACCTGCGGAAGTCGATCACTGGTGGGCTGGCAGAGCAGATACGTATTGCGGACAAAGGGTGTGCCATCCTGCCAGAAAAGCGCCTCGGTGTAGCCGTCAAAATTATTCAGGCAGATGGACGGCAGGATACTCCAGCCAAGCCCATACCGCACCATTTCCTTGCAGGTATCGATGCTGTCGATCTGGAAATTCCGTCGGATGCCGGTCAGTCCACGCGCTTCGAACCAGGAGAAAAGCTGGGAATTTAAGCCGGAGTCGGTGTTGTGGCTGATGTACGGATAGTCGGTCAGAGGACGCCCTGCGTCCTCGCGGCTGAATCAGGCACATGGGTTCGGAGGCGAGAGAATCTTTTGCCGTCAGTTATATTCGCCGCGCAGGATGGCGAGGGAGATTTCTTCTTTGCAAAGCATCTTGTAGAGCTGGCGGCTCTGCTCGGTCGTGATATGCACCTCTACTTTGGGATAGCGGTCTGTGTAGTCCTTGAGGATTGCCGGGAGGCGGTAGTGGGCGTAGTTCAGAGAACAGCCGAGTCGCAGCGTGCCGCAGATATAGTCCTGGCTGGCGGCAGCGAGTTCTTCCATCTGCTCCATATTTTTTAGGATCGTGCGGGCGCAGGGCAGCAGGCTTTCGGCTGCCGGGGTGAGGAGCACGCCGCGCTTGGAGCGGATGAGCAGCGGACAGTGCAGTTCTTCTTCCATCTTCTGAATCCGCTTGGTGATGGCAGGCTGTGTCATATAGAGAGACTGCGCCGCCTTTGTTATATTTTTGTGCTGGTCGAGCGCCAGCAGCAGTTCATAGTCACGTTTATCCATATCGAACTCCTTATCATTCCAAATCGTTATGAAGTTTGATAAGATCATACCATTTTACAGCGGATGGGGCAATGAGTTATAGTATGTATAAGAAAAATTAATAGTAAGTTGGTTGCTGTTCACAGGTAGGCACTTTGGAACCGAAAGTGCCGTAAAAAACGTGGTGGCAGCAGGAATTTGTAACTGTCCACAGGTGGGGATTTTCTGAACTGAAATTTCGTGCGATACAGGTCAGGAGCCAAGGAAAACTCCGTTCAAAACACAGCACAAGGGCAGCTGCAGAAAAGTAAAAACACAACGTAGAAGCAGTGAAACAAAAGAAGGTTCAATGAAAATAAGCATTATAGGAGAAGGAGGAGAATTATGTACATGAAAAATATCCATGTGTCTACATGAGGAGGAGGTACCAGCAAGGCCGTATTTTTCCACGAGAAGGACCTGCCGGAGGATCAGAGCCTTTGGGATGAAATTTTCATGAAAGTCATGGGAACCCCGGATGTGAAGCAGATTGACGGCATGGGAGGAACGGTTTCTTCGACCAGCAAGATTGCGATCATTGCACCGTCCGACAAGCCGGGCGTGGATGTGGAATACACATTCCGTCAGGTGGATATCGTGATTCCGAGAGTGGACGGAAGTGCAAACTGCGGAAACATCTCATCGGCGGTTGGTCCGTTTGCGATTGATGAAGGTCTGGTTCCGGCGGTTGAGCCGATTACGGTTGTGCGCGTGCTAAATACGAACACCAATAAGATCATCGAAGAACATGTCCGCGTTGAGGACGGTCATGCGATGGTACACGGCGATGAGGTGATTCAGGGGGTTCCGGGAACGGGTTCCCGCATCGATATGTATTTTGAGGACCCAGGCTGGTTCCAAGACAGGAAAGCTGTTCCCGACCGGGCAGAAAAAAGAGGTATTCGATGTACCGGAATATGGTCCGGCGGAAGTGACTGTACTTGATTGTTCGAACCCGATGGTATTTATCAAAGCATCGGATCTGGGAATTAAGGGATCCGAGCTTACGGAACTGAATCAGAATAAAGATGTGATGGAACACATCGAGCGTATCCGCGGCATGGCGGCAGTGAAATGCGGCTTCGTGGAGAACTGGGAGGACGCGCGGACGAAATCGACGTCGGCTCCGAAAGTTTCCATCGTCTCTGCTCCGCAAGACTACATCAATATGGATGGAAATGAAGTAAAAGCGGATACGATGGATCTCTGCTGCCGGGCGATCTCGGTCGGCGCACTTCACAAGGCGTACCCGATGACTGTAGCAGTCGGAACGGGCGCAGCAGCACGGATTTCGGGCACAATCGTCAATGAGATTGTCAAACCGGCGCCGGATCAGGATATTATCCGTCTGGGACATGCGAGCGGTGTGACTGAAGTGGATGTCAAGATGGACGGCGAAAAAGTTGTCAAGGGCGGCGTGACACGGACGGCTAGACGTATCATGGACGGCTGGGTGTATGTGAGAGACTAATGCAGGAAATGAAAGTGGAAGATAGCTGGAAAAGTAAAAAAGTAAGCTTTTCCACATTGCAATGGACGTCGTAAAAGAATAAAGGTAACCTGACAACAAACACAAGATAGAAGAGGGAGAATGATTATGGGACTTCAGGTAATAGCACTTGGATGCCTGATTGGGGCGATTGTACTTGGATTTGTGAAGAAAACAAATGTAGGTCTGGTCTGCTTCGGTCTGGCTTTGATACTGGGAAAAATTGGCGGCATGGGTGCGTCAGATATCTATAAGGGATTTCCATTTAAGCTGTTTGCAACCTTGCTCGGAACGATGCTGTTTTCAGCCTCTTTACAGCAGAATGGAACTCTGGAAAAATATCGGATCGTCTGATAGGACTTTGCGGGAAACATTTATTTTAGTACCGATTATT